>TARA_R100001594_G_scaffold2466_1_pt1 | contig 29734 bp, 35 predicted proteins | sample TARA_R100001594 | Tara Oceans TARA_R100001594 (sample SAMEA2622752) | marine metagenome | biome: marine biome (ENVO:00000447); feature: marine epipelagic mixed layer (ENVO:xxxxxxxxx); material: "saline water (ENVO:00002010), including plankton (ENVO:xxxxxxxx)" | depth 150 m | reverse complement strand
CCAAATGTTTTATCTTTAAACCAGACATAAACCATGCCTGGGTAATTATGTTCAGTATTTTTAATTAAATGATAAGTATCTACTCCATGATGCTCACAAGTATATAGTATATTATTAGGTTCCATGTTTCCTTTCTTTAATCATTACCGTGTTCAACTATTTGATAGGTCCAGCCTTCAGGCATGCCGTCAACTGAATCCACAACTCCACTTATAATGTTTATTGTAATGTTGGGTTTTTTCATATTTTCCTTTCTTTATATTAAGTACCACAATACACAAACTATAATTAACAGACTTACTCTCGGTAAAAATATTCCGATGCATAAGCTGATTAAAAGCAATGCTTTTATAGTTCCTGCAAGTGCGATCATAGTGTTAATTTATTTTTTTGTCTTCGTTTTAACTCGGCTCTAATAGTATTGTCCGCTGTATCTTCATCAAAGAAATGATACCCACGATCACCACCAGTTGGTTCAAAGACTGTATTAATTAATCTTTGTTTTGCGTGCTGCCAACGGTAGTCATCTTTTTCAAGCATTCCTCCATTAGAATCGAGAGTGGGCACTTCTTTTAAAATGCTATGAACTGCTTTAGAAAAAACAGCCCAGTTGCAATGATACTCTGTTACTCCTTCTGATCTACTCATACTGTTACCACCAGTAGTATTGCTGCAAACAAACAGCTAACCAAACAATAAAAATTTAAACTACTCATTAGTTATCCTTTCCATTATTTGAATTCCACGTAGCAAACTGATCTTTAATCATCATCAACAATTGAGTGAATTTAGTATCAGCTGCTGGAGTTGTATGTTTATTTCTAACTTCATTCCCCAACTTTAAAACTAATTGATTATCTTCTAATTGAACTGTAATTGATTTAATATCAACTGGTTTAATTGGAGGAACTGTAGGGTGAGGGTCAGAGCCCATCACAACACTCGAAGAAGACTCTACTTGTGTTTTAGTTTGAACAGCTCCAGTCTTGTTCGTAAAAATATCACCCGCTTCAGTGAGACCTTCCTTTTGACCTATTATGTATAACATCTCAACGTAGGTATTTATTTTATTTATTATTTCTTGTTTATCCATTGTTACCATCCTTGTTTATCCCATATTCTTATTACATATCCCATTAACAATCAAGAGTTATTTACAAATAGTTTTAAAAAGTATAGGGTAACTGATGTCTTATTTATTAACTATTGTAATGTGTTCAGGTTTAGCAAATCAGTGCCTGCAGCCCTTCACATTTCCAACACAATATAAAGATTCTTACACATGTATGGTAGAAGGCTATGAAAAAGCTAAAGAAAAAACCATAGAAATAGGCCGTGAAGAGGTAAATAAACACCAAATATACATCAAATTTGACTGTACTGCTGTCATAATTCCGCCACAAAAGCCTAAGGTTGAGACTTGACAGGCTTAGATAAAAATGCATATAATGTTCCTATGAAAGCTTATCGGTTTAAATGCTGGTATAATGAGCTTTTTTGCGATTACACTGTAAACGCGAATGACGATAACCATGCCCAGCAAGTTATGGCCGATGCTGTAAATAATGGCGATGTTTTCTTTAAAGACGGAGGAGGATTTAGAGATCACAGAGTGCTGTTTATAACTTTTGAGGAGACGAAGAGCAATGAGCCTACACGAGTTAGTACAGGAGAAACTAAAGTTGGAACATCAGTGGGCCAACCAAGCGTTAGCGCAGAAAAAAGTAACTCCTGATATGAGATGGATAGACATTAAAGTTAAGAATCTTAAGACTAAGATTAACGATCAATGTGTGACAGACGCAAAAGAAGAATTGATTGTTGAAAGTAATAAAATAGAAACTTAATTTTAGCGATCTATAAATATGCCAGGAAGTTCAACTTCCTTATAGAGAACTTTTCCGTTTATTTTTTGTTCAACAAAAGAATCACATATTGCACAAGTAAATATTGTAGGTTTTTTAGTTTTGTTGAAGTGAGTGTACTCTGTGCATTTGGGGCACTTGCCCATATTTAATATTTCTTTAACTATTAAAGTCATCAGTTTGTCCCCAGTTTTTTCCTACAGCTATATCGACTTTTGAAGGAACTTTCAACTCGGGTATACAAACTTCCATTATTTCTTTAATTTCTTTACATGCAGGTCCTAATCTTTCATAAGGAATACTAAAACAAAGTTCATCATGAATTTGTATTAAAGGGTAATAATTCTTTTTTGCACAATTAATCATTGCTTGTTTCACTTGATCTGCAGCTGATCCTTGAATTAATCTGTTAAGAGCTTTATAGGTCATAGCTCTTTTAATACTATTTTTTCCATATTTATTTACTGCGTCTTCAAAATTTGTAGCTTTATGTATTCCAAAAGAACTTGGTTCCCAACTATCAAATCTACATTTCCTTCCTTTAAGAGTCCAGATGGCACCGTTTTTATTAGCAGAGTCAGATGCTTTATTAGCTAATTGTTTAACGAAAGGAACTCTTTTATTATATTCTTGTAAAATTTGTTCAGCCTGCTGCTTATCTATACCAAGTTCTCTAGATAATTTATTTTTTCCCATGCCATAAAAAATTCCTAAATTAATTGTCTTAGCTTGAGATCGAGGAATTCCTGCCATGTCAGCTACAGTTTGATGAAAATCTGTATTCTCATTATGGTAAGCTTCTACTAAATCTTCTGATCCTTCAAACCCTATACTAGATGCATAATGAACTACTAGTCTAGGCTCTTGCTGAGAGTAATCAAATGATGCCCACCTACAATTTTTATCAGGTAAGAATAAAGATCGAATCCTGGGGCCCAGGTCCTTGTTCCGTGCTGGTATTTGCTGTAAATTCGGATGAGCATAAGAGAGCCTACCGGAGACGGTTCCCCCTGCATCACCCTTTAACTGATTTATTTCCGCATGTACCCTCCCATTATGTTCAAATTTAAAAATTGAATCGATGAAAGTAGAGTGAAATTTATTCACTTCTCTAGCTTCACGAATCAAACCAGCTATAGGTTCCTCACAATTAGTAAGCCAATTCTGAGTAAAAGATGGTTCTTTAGCCTTTTCTGTTAAAGGATAAGATATCTTCAACTTATCAAAAGCTTTAGCGATTGATCGAGCTGCCCATATATCTACTTCCATACCCGCAGCTTTTTTAATTTTCAATAGCGCTTTCTTTTCTTTTTCTAAAAATTCTTTTTTAAGATTATTAGCACCTTCTAAATCAACTCGTACTCCCTTAGCTCTCATTTGAACTAATATAGGAAGTAAATCCATTTCCATTTCCCAAACATCAGTTAAGTCTTGTCTAGTAATTTCAGTTTTAAATCTTTGCCAAAGTTTAAATGTTAAGACTGCATCTTGTTCTGCGTAAGGACCAACAAATTTAGCTGGAAGTTTATACATTTCTCCTTTAGCATCTATTCCCCAATCTTCAGCTGCCTCTCTTAATCCTGCTTCAGATTTCAACTCAGACAGGTAATCCACCGATAAAGCGTTTAAGCTGTACGTACGACGGTTTTCATCAATTAGGGCTGCTGCTACCATAGTATCAGCGATTTGGCCGTATACGACCACCCCATGGGCTCTTAACCACCCAATATCATAGGCAGCATTATGAAATATCTTTATTGCTTTAGATCGACAAATATCTTGAACCCAGTTTAGAACCATTCTAACATCCATATTAGAACCAGCTTCATGAGCAATTGGATAATACCCCTTGAAATTATCAGTTGCTACGGATATCCCTATTACATTACCATTCATTGTGGGCCAGCCAGGGCCTTTTATTTTAATATCAGGGTCTTTAGTTTCTAAGTCTATTGCTATTTCACTAGCGTGTTGTAGATTCGGAAATGTAGTTGGAGTAGTCCAATCAGAATCTTGAAAAGTAAAATTAATTTGATTTGTCATCCAGTTCAATACCTAACTTTGCGTAGTGAATAATTTTATTATATCTTTGTTTAGTAGTTTCTCCTGGTTTTTTACGAGTAGCATATTTAATAATATTAGAATCAATCGCATTAAGTTTATTTTTCATGCAATAAACAACTGGTTGAATAGCATGTTGAACATAATGTTTTCCACCTTCTTGATAATCAGTGGCTTTTTTCTTAGTAGTATATGTATTTGATTTTAAACCTTTATACTCCACACATCCCTTCACATTCGTTATTAAATAAATCTAATTGATCTTCAGCAGATTTCTTTTTATTTTTTAATAATTCATTAAAATCAATTTCTCTTAAAGGTTTTCCTTTCCTGTGTAGATATCTTTTTATGTCAGGGTTTCTAGCAGAATTACGAATCATATCATCTAGTTTGCAGGCATCCTCAAATTCTTCAGGTGACTCTGTTTTAATTTCATTCCACAAAGTATTATCATGATATGGACAACCAATACAAGAACTTTTTGCAGGAGTTCTATAATTTTTTCCTTTATACCAATCTAAACAATGCTGCCTGGACATCTTTTTTTCTATTAATGGCCAAGTATTTTTTACCCATTTTTCTCTTGAAGGTTTCATTCTCATTGCTTCATCAGTAGATATTCCTACCCACACTTCTACCCAAATATCTCGTGGAAATCTTTGTCTATTTTTTAATCCTATAAGATGTCTTATTTTTCTATTGATTGGAGTTATTTTGTAATTTCTAGTGCATTGGCGAGGGCCAATACCAATTTTATTTGTTTTAGTATTACGTGCAAAAAAAGGTATATGTAAAAAACCTTTTTCTTTTTGTACTTCATCGATCATATCTTGTTTAATACTTCCAGACTTTAAATGATTCTTAGTAATTATAACAGGATAATCTAATTGTGTTTTCAACCACTCTAAATGTTCGTAAACTTTGCGCGGCTCCCAACCGGTGTCCGCAAAAATAGCATAATCTGGCTTATAGCCAAAAGCCCCTTCATTAGCCATGAGTGCCATTGTGGAAGATTGCACTCCAGCTCCCAATGATAGAATCCTAAGTTTAGGTTCTCCCGAATAATCCCAATTGCCTTTAGCTATAACCATAATTCTCTCTTATAAACTGATTATACAGTCTTGCCAATGGGAAGAAGTATTCATGGTTAGTTCTAAGGATATGTAAGGTTTCCCTAGGTCTTGTAATCCCCACATACCACACTCTAGCTTCAGAACTTCGTGCAAGTCCCACTTTATGCCCAAAATGTGCAGGCCAATTAGCTTTTTCATAAACACAAACATGATCTGCTTCTCCACCTTTTATTGAATGAATAGTATCTATAGTCAATCTGGAAGATAAATTCAAATCAATTTTATTTTCTATAATTTTTTCAAAATAAAATTTATCTTTTTCAGGGAAGTTTCTGTTAAATACTTGCTGCCAAGGGCCAGGAGTTGCGGTGAGTCCACCAAATGTTCTAAGGAAGTCTAAATTAAGATTACCGGAGTCTTGAATATTCATCCATCTTTTGCTTTCAATGGATCGCCAACCAAATGCGATTTCATTAACATATGAATAGACTATACCAGCTTCTTCCTTATTTACAACACCATTATTCATTAGTTTATTCCAACTATTTATGGCGTTCCATTTATTTATATCAAAAGATGTTTTACCTTTTGTATTTTTAAAAAACAAACCGTGGGCTCTGGCTAATTCTTCTAGTTCTCTTACTATTTCTTGAGTTCTTCCTAACATTAACCAGTCACCATCAGATTGTTCTATTATTTCTGATAAATCTTTAAATTTTGAATAAGTTTGAATGTAACCTTTTTTAGCAGAAGGTAGAAATTTTTTAGTAACTCTAGGTTTAATCATATCAGCTATATAAGAACTAAAATCATGTACTATCTGGGGTATACGATGTGACTGAGTTAATATATAATCCCGTCCTGGAAAATCGATATAATTAGTTACATCAGCTCCATTCCATTCAAAAATAGCTTGATCATCATCTCCTGCTATATATATTTTTTCAGATTTCATAGATAATTTAAAAACCATCTTCCATTGTAAAGGAGTTAAGTCTTGAGCTTCGTCAATAATTAAAATTTTTAAAAAGGGAGCTTCTTCTTTCTCTATAAAATGAGTAATCATATCAGTAAAATCAACCCTATGATCTTGCTTAAATATTTCATATTGTTCACAAATTAATTTAAATCTAGGAAGAGTTGCTCGTTTATGCACTTCTTCTACAAATTGCTGCTCAGGAGAAACTAATCTATTTCTAGATTTATCGTACACTCGCAACGACCAATCATTAAAAACTTTCATGCCATCATGATTTTCATACGCAGGTCTAGGCATTCCTAAATTCTGTGCAAATTCTATCATATCTATTTCAGGATCAATTACTGGTAATTGTTTTCTAAATTTTCTACAAAAGCTATGAATAGTTCTAAAGTTAGAAAGATCATCTTCATCACAATCAGGAAATTTTGCATTTGCTCTTTTTCGAGCTTCATCCACAGCTTTATTTGTAAAAGATAAGTAAGCTACTTCTCTAGGTAGAACACCTTTACTAAACCATTTGTCTAATCTATTTAAAAGTGTAGTGGTCTTTCCTGTTCCTGGAGGACCAAAAATCTTAATTGTCTTTCTTTTCAAACGGTGCCTGTCTTCGCTTGAATACAATGTTGCTCCTTTCTATGACTGGCTCGTCCACTTTTCGACATAACCAAACATATTTTAATTTAAGTTTGTCATAATAATCATGCTTAGTGCATCCATTTTTCTTAAGCATACTAATAATTTCAAATTTTTTAGCAGCCTTATCAGATTTTTTAATAAATTTTTCAAAAGTTCTATACTTAAATACAATTAATCCTTCATGAAGATACCACATCTCCGCTTCAACTTGAGATGCATTATCTGCCTGTTGAGTCTCTTGAGTAAATTGAATCATCGTATCTTTAAACTCTTCCTCAGCTTCATTACTTTCATCGTAGCCTTCAATAGGTTGCTGCATGGTTTTAAGTTTATTTAAAAAGACTCGATAGTCTTTATCTTTTACTTTTTGCCAAACAATATCTGCTTGGTCAAATAACTGTTCTGATAATAATTGCTGTTGGTTTAATTGTTTACCCGTAAGCTCTACAGTTTTTTTATCAATTGTTAAAAAATAAATAGGTGGTTTTGTTTTCAAAACCTGAAATGAATCTATAGTAGGCATGTAATCTATACTATCGATTCCATACTTTAATGTTTTACAAATAGCAGAATTACAATGATTCTTTAAAGGGGCATCATTACATTTATATTGGTATTCTTTTTTTTCATATTGAGATATTAATGCTTGTACTTCTCTGTCCGCCAAGGGTTGTGTAAAGCCTTCGTTTCTTTCCCATACTTCTTTTTGCCATCCTTCAGGATTTCTTTTTTTAGCTAATGTAGCAAATCCTGTAAGGGCATTGTTTCTAAATCCATCTGCACAACCATTTCTAATTAAAGCTTGAAGACAAGGAGGAAATTGATCGAACTCTGCTTCTAGAGGAAATCCATCTGATTCTACTTTAATTGATTGAAAGGCAGAGCCTGAAATTCTATATTTTTCTACCCATGCAAAAAATTCATTAATGGGTATTCCCATACCATTATCGTGAATAGCATGACGTGTAGTTCTTGCTGCCTGTTGATAAGGAATGTTTAACCAATTTCCTAAATCGTTTTTATGCACCATTATTTTTCTTTGTTTAGGAAAAATTTCACATCCTGATAATCCTAAGTCTGCAGCTAATTCATGAAGTTTATCAATCATGTCAGACGCACTAACAGCATCTCTAGTATGAAGAAATAAATGAAGTCCACCAGATTTTGATCTATATGGAACTAAAGGATATTTTTTATTTCTAAATTGTTTTATTAATTTTCTAAAATCTAAATCGTATTTATCAACATCAATGCACCCCCAGGTACAAGTATTGTCTGATCTAATAGGAATAATACCTAAGTTAATTTCTCCGTTTAAATGTCTTTGAAATAATTCATCAGTGACAGGGCCACGTTTAGTTGTGGCCCTCCCCTTTTCTTTACCGGTCTTGCTATCTCGCTCGCCGTTGAGATAATACTCTCCGTAAGCAACATCAAGTCCGCAAAACAGCTCCTTGAATTTCTGTAACATTACCAGGGTTGTCCAGTTGGTTTTCCCTCTTGTGTTACAGGATTAGGCCCTGGGTTCGCTTTCCCAGATTCCTGTTCATATTTAACGTTCACATTACCTTTATGACAACTATCATAAAAGCCCATTGCAGCATCCAAAGTCATTTGGTTCTCAACAGGTCCAATATGAGATATCTTCCAGCCATACCAAGTTCCCTTAGCGTTCTTTTCTAAAACAGTGTTTAGTCTGTAACGTTGAGTAAACATAGCTGGAGTGTAGAAACCACGACCATCAGATCGTTTTTCCTTTACACTTCTCATCATTGAATTCCACATCTTAGATTTTTTTCTTTGAGTGGCTTTCATACTCATGAGAGCAGATTCTTGAGGTAGACCATTTTCAACTCTTATCACAAAATGTGAAGCAGTCTCTTGGATATAATTACCGTTAGGTAATCTATCTAAGTTTTGATCATCTCTAGTTGTCTGAGTTAAAATATCCGAATCAGCTGGATGAGTTGCAGCAGGTGCATTTGCACCTTCCTGCCTATCCGGCCATTCTAAGTACTCTAACTTATAGTAACAAGGAACTACCTCAATACCTTTTTGACCATCGAATAAATCTTGTGTCACACTATTAAAGATCATTCCTGGTCTAGCTTCAGGTATAAAAGCAGGATCACCTTGAGTTACTTGTGGAGATAACTGACCTAGTACCTTTAAAAAAGGTAAGGCTAAATCATTAGCACCCATTTGTTCAAACCCTTGATCTGCCAGTTTTTCTGCAACTGTAGCAAGACTAAAGTTTGATCTCTGAGCAACTTCTCCGTTCTTGTTTCCGTTCTTCTTTTTATGTCCGTTTGCCATTATAGTTTTTCCTTCGTTTTTATTTTAGTTCTATTAGCTACATAAATACTAAACAAATCTTGAGGAACCGCAATTCCTTCTTCAATTTGTAAACGAGCCCACTGCTTAAGTTGCATCGCGTTCACTTCTTGTTTTTGAACGGGTCTATGTCCTGCCTTCTTTAAAAGCTCCAGAACCGTTTGAGCTTTTACATCATCACCAGCAGTAAAAGATACTCCCACATTATTACGAATCAAGTCTGCATGATTATTATCACGCAACCATTTGAACGCCTCTTCTTGACGATCTTTGGTTATCCTTGCGCTATAAAATGGAGCTATTTTAACTGATGTGCCGTCGGCCAAGTCTAAAGACGATACCCCAGCTTCTGTAAGTAGATTAGGAATAGTTTCTTCTGAAAGAAACAACGCATCTTTTTTCGCCTTTTTTAGGTTTTCTTCGATAGCCGTTATCTCTTTTTCTTTTTCCTGAAGTTCTACACACTTCGCTGAGATCGTTTTAACTTGTTCGTCTGTTGCTTTCATAAATCCAGCAGCAGACACTTTTTGTATGTCTATTGTTTTTACCATTTCGACCTCCACGAAGCAAAATAAACTATTGATTTTTAAAGTCAAGTATTTTATTACTATGGGAGATGGTAACAAAATATAATTTTAAAACTAAACCTTTTGCGCATCAGGAAGACGCTCTTACTAAAAGTTGGGATAAACACAGTTATGCCTTATTTATGGAAATGGGTACTGGTAAAACTAAAGTTTTATTAGATAATATAGGAGTTTTAAGATCACAAAATTTAATTAATGGTGCGTTAATTATTGCACCTAAATCAGTATATACAGTTTGGTACAATACTGAAATTCCTAAACATTTAAATATAGAATACGATATTTTATTATGGAAAAGCACCATGGCTCGTCAAAAACTAGTGGATTTTATGGAAAAACCTTCAATAAAATTAAAAATATTTGTTATAAATGTAGAGGCTTTTTCTAGTGATAAAGGCTCTTTTTGGGCAGAAGAATTTTGTAAAAGGCATGATACTTTAATTGCAGTAGACGAATCAACTTGTGTAAAAAATTATCAAGCTAAAAGAACTAAAAACATAATTAAATTAAGAAAATTTTCTACTTACAGGAGAATCTTGTCGGGATTTCCTACTCCTAAAAACCCATTAGATTTATATACACAATGTAATTTTTTAGACCCAAAACATTTAGGATTTAATTCGATAGTTGCTTTTAGAAATAGATACTGTCACTTTGAAACTTTATATTTAAGTGGAAGACAAATACAAGTGCCGGTAGGATTTACAAACTTAGTAGAAATAGAATCTAAATTAAAAAATTTTGCATATAGAAAAACAAAAAAAGAATGTCTAGACTTACCTGATAAAGTTTATACTAAAAGATTAATAGCATTAAGTGATGAACAACAATTATTATATAATGATATAAGAACTCAGGCACGAGCCACTTTAAGCGGACAAGAATTAACGGTTACAAATGTAATTACAGAAATATTAAGACTTCATCAAATTACCTGTGGTTATTTTAAAAGCAGAGAGGGAGACATTCAAAATGTTCCTAACAAAAGAATAGAAGCCTTACTTGAAGTATGTGAAGACACAGATCAAAAAATAATTATTTGGGCCACTTACGTTCATAACATTCAACAAATTAACAGAGAATTAGTAAAAAAATATGGAGTAGATTCAGTGGTTACTTTTTATGGAGATACATCTATTGATAAAAGAACAGAAGCAATAGAAAGATTTCAAAATGATCCTAAATGTAGATTTTTTGTGGGTAATCCTGCTACTGGAGGTATGGGGATAACTTTAACAAAAGCTGGAGTAGTTGTTTACTATTCAAATAGTTATAATGCAGAGCATCGGGTACAGTCGGAAGATCGTGCACATCGAATTGGTCAAGATCAAAAGGTAACTTACATTGATTTTGTGGCGGAAAAAACAATTGATGAAAAAATATTAAAGGCTCTAGATACAAAATTTAAGCTTTCAGCAAAGACTCTTGGCGAGGTTGTGCGTGATTGGTTTTAAACTCTTCTAATCTTCTCCACCATTTATCTTTATACTCATTTAATTTATTTCCTGACATTTCAAATTCTTGAAAAACTAATCCTACAGAGGCTACTAAAATAGTACCTTTTTTAATTTCTCCATATTCTTTTTCATGAGCGCATATATAAGCAGCAAGTTGAAGATAATAATCTTCCACGTACTCTTCTTTTTTGGGTTTATTTGCTTGTTTAAAATCGAGAATAGTAGGGTTTTGTTTATAGAGTCCTATACAATCAACAGTGCCTGCATATTCCTTTGGATAAATAATATTTTGCTCTACTCCCCACACTTCATCTAAATAGATTAAACCTTTAGATATGATTAAATTAGCCATTTTATGGGTCAAAGGAGCGTCGTGGGCAGGCGAATCAAACTTTTGGGAGTGCATATACCTTTCTAGTAATTCATGCATTTCAGAGCCTCTGGCTGCAGCTTCTTTCATAATTCTTTTAGATTCAGCTTCACCAACTCTAGCTCTCCATGCCTTTATTCCGTCAGATTCTACCTTAGTTTTAGACAAAATTGTAGTAACAGATGGTAACTTTTCTTGACCATCTAAATATACTCTTCGGCCCTGGTCCGTTGTCCGAGTGTATTGTTTATATTTATATTTTGGAACAATCTTCACACGAAGATATTTATCACACAGAATGTGTAAGTAAAGAAAATATTATGTAAGCCATTCCAGTAATTAAGGCACCTACAGATACAAGCAAAATGCTTTCAATTCTATCTATTTGTTTTTTTATTCTAGTAATTCTTTCATGAGTTTGTTTTTGCATAATTCTACATAACTTTTCATGAGAATCTATTCTTTGTAAAGCATTATCCTTGGCCACCTTGTCTCCTTTGTGCAATAGTATTTCCTAATGGATCAAAAGGAAATAATGCACTATAATCAGTTGGTTGTATACCTGGACCAGGTAATCTTAATCCCTGTTGTCTAGGTAAAGTATTACGATTTATAGGTGTATTTTCTGGTAATTGATTAACGGCTCTTGCCATCATAGCTTCTTCTTCTACGTTTGCTGGTAATCCTCCTATTTCTTCAGTTAAAAACTCAGGCGGAGGAAGAGAATCTATACTGTCTATATATTCTTTTTTCGATAATTTTGGAAATAATTGTTCTTCCATTTTTGAATCCATATTTAAATTTTCTAATTTATCAATAGGTGCTTTTTCAGTTTGTAAAATTTGAAAAATTCGTTGCATAGAAGCATCGTCTGTACCAAATTTAGTATCTTCGGTATTGTATTCATTTAAAAGTGAGTTTGCCATTTTAGCAATTCCAAATCTTGAAAAAGTACTTAAACCTCCATAGTCTCCAGGTCTTTCTAAAAAACTTTTAAATTGAGAATTAATTACTTCAGCCGCTTTTGGGTTTGATAAAATTCTATTAGCTCTATTTCCTAAAAATAACATTATAGCCATAGGGAAAAAACCCATGCCATAAGCTCCTGCTCCTACCGCAACATTGGGCCCAGATAAAACTAGTCTTCTAGCTAAAAAAGTAGATGCTTCAGGAACAGTATAAGATTTAACTGCGTCCATGTAAGTTAAAAGATCGTCATAACTTTTTAAAAGTTGATTGGCTTTTTGATCTCCAAAAATTACTTTCATTTGAGTAGCTGCCGCTTCATTATTCAAAATCATTTTTCTAAATAATCCAGGATCAAAAAACATATTTCCTCCATTTAAATTTCTTGCATCCATTCCATTAGGCATTTTCATTTCATCTAAAGTTTTATAAGCTTGACCATCAGCTGCCTTAGCACCTTCTTTAGATAAATAAGCTGAAATCCAATCACCCATAGGATTTTTATCAATTGGTCTAAAGGACATTTGATAAGCCTGACCTACATGGGCACCCCATAATCTTCTTAAAGTCTCGTTTCCTTCTTGGCTTCCTTTACTTATAAATTTAGTTTTAAAAGTAGAGTTGCCAAATGCGTCAAGCATTGGAGTAATTTTATAAACATCGGCATCAATTAGTTTTTGTAAATCAGTAATAGCATTAAAACTTAAATTTGTTTTGTTTTGAAAAATGTTTCTACTTACTTTAGCTAACATTTGATCTCGTTCAAATTTTCCTAATCCTTGAAAATTTTGAAGTTGTTTAAAAGAAAGAGCATTTTCGTCAAAAGCCGATAATTTTCGAGCTGTTATGGATTTAAAAGTTTTAATATTATTTGCATAATAGTCAAATGCAAATTCAATATTATCTTTAAGTTCTTTTTTAGCAGATTGACTTAAACCTTGTTTACCTACTGTAGATTTAATTTCTTGTTGAACTACATTTCCTCCTGTTTCTAAAAGAGTTCCAGTTTGAACATCAAATCTTAAAGTTACTTCTCTCATAGGAGATAAATCCATTTTAGCAAAATCTTTTTCTAAAGCTTGTTGAAGACCAGTATACATCGTTACTCCGGTGTCACTTTTATTTAGTGCATCAGTAGTTTGGTTTAATAAAGTTCTTAAAGCCGCATATTCTGTCATAGAAATAGGTCTCCCAGATTTTACTAATGCTTGATAAGCGCTATAAAATTGTCCAAAAGGAGTTTTTATTGCTAAAGGATCTATAAACGCAGCTTTTACTTCAGGAGGAGCAAAAGCACTTCGTTCAATAGATTCCATAAATTTTTTCACATGGTTTAAATCAATTACTCTTGGGTCCCCCATTGCCATAGCTTGATCTGCAAATCTCTGGTAATTAACTTTATTCATATTTGCAAACTTTTCATAATTTTTTAAAATAGATGTGGCTGCTTTTTCGGAAGCTGCTGCTGCGGTTGCTAAATGCATTCCTGGTTCAAGTTCAAATATTCTTTGAGATTGCTGGTTAAAATGTTTAATAGCTCCTAGTTGAGTTTCTTTGGCTGGTGTTCCAATGTAAGGTAATTGTCCAAATACTCTATTAATAGTTTTTAATAATTTTCCTCCTGCTGTATTAGGATCAGCTGCCATAATATAACTTAACTTAAAATTATTTGCTTTTGCAATTTCCGCTAAACTTTGAGAATAAGGAGTTTCTAACCCCAACATTTTTCTTAGTCCATACATACCACTAGCTGCTAATGGGCCTAATAACTCTGCTCCAGCATTAAAAGTAAGACCAACTCTAAAATCATCTAACGATCTTAAAAGTTGATTTTTATCCATCATTTCTTTGTATGTTTTATCTCCAACTTTTCTTTTTATATCAAGTTGCTCTCGTGCAATTTCATCCGCTAGATCGTAAGCTAAACCACCTGCAGTATACCCTAAAGTTCCAGCAAGAGCAGCTCTCACAGCACCTTGAGTAGCAACTGGTCCAAAACCTTTTGCCGCTGCTGCTACTTGTTTTAAACCTGTAACAGTTTTATTTAATATAGGATTTTTAAAAGTAGATTTTATTTTAGCTATATCCCCAATAAATTTCTTAGGATTTAAAATTGCACCTGCTAATCTTTTTCTGTCCCATAACAATAGAGAAGTTAAAAAACCAAGGTCAGTGTACATTGCTACTTTATCTCTATTAACTGTATCTGAAGTCATTGCTTTTATTGGATCAGCAAAAAATGTTTTTTCTTTTGCTACTTTTTCAGCTGCTGCTTCTTGTTCATCTAACATTACTTGTAATGGCTTGGTGTCAATGGCTCCGCTTTTTTGAGCTTCATCTATAAATATTTTTTGTTGACTATTTAAAGTTCTTAAGTCAATCCTATTTCCCTGTAACAAGTTTTCTAATTTTTTTAAATCCATTTTTATTCTCTCACTTCTATACCCTCAAACGAACCTGGAGCAAATAATTCGTTTGTTAGTTCATTAAACATTTTATTTGGTTCTCCTTCATTTTCAAAAATAGTTTTAAGATTAATTCTAAATTGATCTTCTTTTTTTGCTTTTTCAAAATTTGATAGACTATATCCTTCTTTGTAATCTATTATTTGATCAGGTTTAATTCCTAGAATCATTGCTTTCTTAATGTCTCCTTGAATTGCTTCAGTTAATTGTTTTTCTAAAGCAACATATCGTGCAATTACGTATTGGGGAGATGTTAAAAAACCAAACTGTTTTGTTGCTTGTTCAGCTCTTTTAATATCTTGCACGGCTAATCTGTCTTCGTTTTTTAATAAGTTGGCTAATGCATAAGAAGTTAATAACTCAATAGTTCTTAATTTTGCTTGTAATTGAAGGGCGTTGCTTTTATCTTGACTATTCATTAAACTATCTCTTCGCCCTTTATATAGTTCTGCTGAATCTTTCATTTCCTGTTCATATTCTGCTTCACTTATATCTCCTTTGTCCAATGAAATTTTTAATTGTCGTCTAAAACCCATTTCTTGTGTATTTAAATCATTATAAAATTTTTCAAAAGGTGTTTCCCCTGTCCAAGATTTCCAGACATCCCCTGCAATTCTTAATTTTTCCATTACTGTACCTTTAGAGGCAATTAAGTCAGGATTGTCCATGGAAATTTTTAAGGCTTCTTGTGTTCCTCTTAAAGCATTTACTTTTTGAGTAATTTTATTATTGTACTCATCAATAAGAGCCGCGTCAGGACTATCTATGTATCGATAATCAAAATTAGTTATGTCTATTTCTCTTGGATTATCTCCATCTCTATCTGTAATAGTAGCTAAAACAGTTCCTTTTTCTCCAGTTCTAATACTTGCTGTAATTGTTTCTCCTGTAGGATCTCCTGGCATTTTAAATCTTGCAATTTTGTCTTTTATACCAAACTTTTCCATACTCTCTTTATCTGCCATGTTTTTTAACATAGCTTTTTTTAATTCTAATTCATCGTCTCTTCTTTGAGTTTCAAGAGCCATAGCCATAGGAATAACTTGTTGACCTGATTGTCCTAATACATCCATAAAACCTTTAAAGCCTGGTTGATCAGTTCGATTAGAAATCATATTAGCTGCTAATTGTAATAAAAGTAAATTTTTTGATCTTTTACTTTCAGGTCCCATAATATCTCTTACTGCATTATCTAATTGTAAAGCTAGTCCAGTTCTATTATTTAAATGAGCTTGTGGTAAATACTGAGAAAAATACATTTGATCAGCAATAAGTTTTTGATCATCTCTGCTTTTATATTCTTCATTTATGTCTACTTCACTTACAGTGGCAGCATCATCTGTATTCACACTAACATTGTTATTGTTACTACCCCCATCTGGTGGCTGAACATTTAAAGTTTCCATTTGATCATTCTCAAGTGCATTATTTATAACTTCTGCTTCTGCATTTTTAGCTATCTTTATTCCTGAGTCCTCTTGATTTTTATTCATTGACTCTATAATTTCTGAAGTAGACATTCCGGGAAAAGCTTGTTCTAATGAGGAAGCAGGAGAATCTTTTCCAAAATGATTTTCAAGATTAAATAAATCTGCTTCTCCTGCAGCGCTTGGAAGATCTGCTTGTCCTGCTAATGTTCCTTCCGCTCTTATTGGAGGACCAGCTTTTTGTGCCATTCTTTCTGCATACGCTCTATCAAAATCTGATCCAGGAAAATTAGACATAAAATTTGATATTGTTGGATTCTGTGCTGCGGCACTCAACCCGTATAAACTTAACATATATGGATTTCTTAAACCTAAAAATCCTGCAGTTCTACCAGCAGCTCCTATAGTTTTTTTGGCAAAGCCAGGTAATCCTTCATATCTTTGACGTAAACCTTGCATAGAAAACAAAGGTGATTGATTATATACTTGAGGAACATTAGGTGAAGAAGGAGGCATTGGTAGTCTATTAATACCACCATTTTGCATTTTTTTGCTAAATACTTTTTTTCTTAATTTGTTTATCATCGTTTACCTTCCTCCAGTAAACGCTGCGTACGCTCCAATTCCAGTACCAACGGCCTGACCTAAAGGACTAGGTTGTGGTGCTCGTGTTTGTGATAATCTTGCTTGAGAAGCACTAGGAACACCCGATTGAATATCAGAAACAAACGCAACTCTTTGATAAGGTTCTTGAATATTTTGTAATGATGTTTGTCTTGCCGCTTCTAAAGCTGCTTGATTAACTCCTCTTTCTACGCCTCCAGTGCCCATTAAACCTTGTAGTTGATTTGATCTTCCTTGTTGAGCTATATTGGCAGCATTTAAATTAATTTCTCCTGCTTGAATTCCTGTTTGAGTTTCTAATGCTCTTTGAGTTTGAAGTTCTCCTAAAGCAGATTGATATCCGGTACCATAAATTCCACCTAATGTATCTGCTTTTTGTCTTTGTATTTCTGCTATACCAACACCTTCTCTTCCGCCACCCAAATTACCTGATCTAACAGCTTGAGCTGCAAGTTGATTTTCTTTTTTTAAAAAATCATCAGACACTTGATTAACTACATTTTGAATATAAGGATTCATTGCAGCTTGAACTTGTGCTGCAGTAAATGTTTGTCCAGCTGCCGTTTGTGCACCACTAGCTGCCGTAGTAGCATCAGTAAGTTGTTGTTGTCCAGCCATTCCAGATCGTGCTAAAGTTCTCGCTTCAGTTTCAGGTGTAGTCATCGCTGCTACTTGATATGCTGGTAAAGTAGTTTGCTTCATAGCTAACTCTCTTGCAGCATCCATTAACCCTAATCGTCTAGCTTCTATTTCTGGTGCTTCTCTAATTGTTTGAACGTTAGTAGTATCGGCTGGTACGCCTGAACCACCTCCTCCTCCTCCTGAACTCATTTATTTTCTCCTAAAAATTTATCAAGTTGAACATGTGTTTTAATATAGCCTTTACCTTTTAAAAATCTTTCCCATCCTGGACGTGCATAAAATTCCATTTTAGTTACTCCTTGTGTTTTTGCCCATGCTTCCATTGGTTCTAAAAATTGTGTCCATAATTCCATTTTTTCTCCTGTAAGTACCCTAAAGTTCATTGTTCGATACTTTGGATACTCTTTTAATTCTGTTACTCCAACTGCATAAACTTTTTGATCTTTTTCTGACCAAGCTACCCACAGTTGCATCAGATTTTTTTTAATCTGATCTTTAATATGTTCGTGATCAGCATATCCACCTGATCTTTCTAAAGCTTTTTGAATATAGTCTTTTACAAATATCCAAACTTTATCTACTTCTTTAGTTTCCCATATCCTTAATAACTCCATTAAGATGCCATTCGTTTTGCTAATTTATCAAACTCTGCCATCTGTTTGTAAAAAAATCTTGCTCCTAAATCTCTTTGTTGTTTTTTGTTTTTTGGGTTTGCTCCTAAAGCAATTCCTGCACCTCTTACAGCTTTTGATTTAGTTACAAATTCTCCGTCAGCTAACTGAGCTAACATAGTATCTCTTTCTTCGTTACCTTTTCCTTCTGCATCTACTACTAATTTACCAGAAGTTCTTTTATAATTTGATGGATTATTCTCATTTTTTTTAGTTTTATGTGGAAGTTTATCAACTAAAGATCCTGATTTAGCTGTCATAAACTGTAAACTTTCTTGTAATTTTTTTCTTAAGTCGTCAGGACTCATTTTTCTTCCAGGTGCTTGAGGTTGCTCTCTTCCAGGCATACGAGGTTGCTGAGGCTGAGGCTGCATTCGTTGTCTAGGATATTCTTCTAATTCTTCATCGGTCATTTCTGCTAAAGATTTAACAGGTTCATTATCTGCTTTGCCACCTCTAACCAATTTCATGATTCCACCTTTTTTCTGACCACTTTGAGATTGTAAATATTGATTTATAAGTTGTTGTTCTTCTGGTGTAGGTCTATATCCTTCCATCATTACTTTATTAAATAATTCTTGAGGAGATAAAGTTTGTCCTCCACTCATTAATTTCATTATTCCACCACTTTTTTTCCCCTGTAGGCTGTCATATAATTCTTTTACTGCTCCTGGTCCTTCATTCATTTCTAAATTATCTAGATAATCTCTTTCATATCCATACTCAGTTTGTAATATATTTTTATAACTAGCAGGACCTCCATCTTGAAGGCCAATGATTCCCCCTGTTTTAATTCCACTGTAAGGTTTCTCAGGATATTGAGAATAATCAATTGGGTCAATATTAGGATCATCATAAGGCATGAACTGAGAAGGATCTTGCGCATAGAATTTATTGTATCCTGGATACTTAGGATCTTTTGGTGGCACAGGATCAAATGCACCTAAACCATATGCTACACCGGCAGCTCCTAGTGAACCTAACCCTACTTTTAAAGGATCCATTTGAGACATTGTAACAGGGACTCTTACTACTTTTCCATCAGGAGTTCTCATTACTTTTGTAGCTGCAGCTCCTCCTTCACCAATTATAGGTTGTTCAGATTTAAATACTCCAGCTGCTTTATCAAAAAAGCCTCTCATTCCTTCTTTAGGTGATGGAGTTACAGATACTGTAGATTGATCTTTTGCAAGTTCAGGTAAAGATTGCAACCATTTATCGTAATCAGTCAGTGGTTCTTTTTTATTCTGTTCCTTAAAAGTCTGTACTGCTATATCTCCTATACTTTCTGTATCTACACTTCCTTTCACAGGAGTAGATATATTTTCAGTAATATTCATGGCAATATCTTCTTGCCCTATCATAGGTTTTTGTTGATTAAAACCACCTGTTAATTGCATGGTTAATGCTTGTGTAGTTGTGTCTTTAAATGCGTCTTTGTAAAGATTACTGCCTCTTTTACCACCTAGGGCGTTTATTCCGACGTTGGCGGCATACATCATTGCTAGTGTTGCTGGATCCATATTTCTCCTGTTTTAAATACGTATATTATCCAATTTACTTAATTTTTTCGCCTTCGTCAATAAACCTTCCTCTATAACTATAGTCTCCGTGATGAGTTATATAGGCATCGACATTAGCATAAATCTTACCTCCAATGGAAGTCCACTTCTTACAGAAAGCAAAATCTTCACCCATAAATGTACCTTTTTCTTGATCAAATTCAGTATCCCAAAAATTCCAAAAATGCTCAGTTTCTCTCATTTGTTGGTTAAGCATTGTTTGTTGTCTTATTTTTAAATGAGGATATTTTTCTGCCATTTTTTCAAATACTTGTCTTTTAATTAACATAAACCCTGCAGGCCCTCTTTTAATTTCGGTAATACCTTCTTTACAGTCTATGTTTTCAGGATCTACAAATGCCATAGGGTAATAATAACCACATTTACTAATGTGCCTTCCTGATTTTTCACTAATATTTTTAGCCTTATCCCAATCAATAACTTTCATTGGATAAGGAGTTAAAACTATATCTTTATCTGCTTTTAGCATTGTTAAAACTGAAGTTTCATCAAATTCTACATCAGTATCTACAAATAACATATGAGTACATTCAGATTTTAAAAAAGCTGAAGTACATAAATTTCTTCCTTGAGTAACAATAGAAGAATTAATTAAATGAAAAGTTACTGGTATTTTATGTCTTTGAAGTAAAGCTTGAAGCTCTAAAGTAGCTCTTACATAATGTATATCTACTCCTCCATGACAGGGAGAAGTAAAAAACAATTTTATAGGATGTTCTTTTTTCTTGCTATCCCAATCCAATACATCGTTTCCCTTATTAGTATTTTGTCCGAAAATATTTTTTTCATTTATTATACTTCTTTCATCTATTTTATAACTCATGCATATCCTTTTATTTTAAGTAGTTGATCAAATAAACTAGTCCATTCTTTTGCTCTCATGTCCCAATTGTAAAAAGTTCTAAAGTATTTCATTTGGTCTTGAAGTCTTTGATGTAATACAGGCTCGTGATAATTATCTGCTACAAATTCAATTACTGCTTTAAATTTTTTAGCTAAAGTATGCATATCTGTTTCATAATTTACATAATGAGCGTACTCAGTACAGGTTTCAAATAAGGCTCCAAAATTAGTTACGATAGCCATATTACCAGCTGCCATTGCTTCCATCGCTGAAATACAAAAAGTTTCTTCCCAAATAGAAGGATAAGCAAATATTTGAGTGTCTTGCATAGCATCTATTACTTCTAGATTAGTTTTATACCCTATGTGATTTACATTTTTTAAAGATTCCATTTTATCATACATAGGTTTAAATTGTTTATCATTTTGTGCTTCAAACTGAGTTCCGTATATTTTTGTAGAGGTATAAACATCAAGAATAATGTCGTCTCTTTTAATTAATTCCATAGATCCTAGTAAAACGTTTAATCCTCTCCAGGGAGTAGAAGTATGAATTAATTTAATAGGATTACCCTTTTGCCATTGAGGTTTGTCTTTCCATTTAATATCTGGTAAAGCATTTTTAATTACACAGCATTTGTGGGTAGGTAACCCATATGCATATCTAAATTTTTCATAGCACCAGTGAGAATTAAATACATACCAGTCATACTTTCTATGATTTTCTTTTTCACTAAACCAAGGAGCTATATTAGGTTGATCATATGAATTTTTCATCCATAAAATACTAATTTTATCAGGGTCTATTGATTCTTTTTCTGGAACTGAAGTAGTTATTTGAAATTTTTTAAAATAAGAAGGATCTACTCTCTTTTGAAGCTCTGCTAATTGTAGTTCTGTGCCGCCTTTTGCTTCCATTATTTTAACGGCTCTTCTCCGAATACATCAAATCCTTTAGGGATAATAATTTTAACATCCCTTTTTATATCTTTTGGGTCAGGATTTTCAAGCTTTACTTGCTCTTCATCCTTATATTTTTTTCCTGTTTTTTTATTTGTTATAGTAACTTCAGCTTCACATTTAATAATAGGAACTTTTTCTCCATTAATCGTGGTATATTCTGTCATTATTTTCTATCCTGTTCTAGTATAGCTACAGTGCCTGTAACCACACTTGTATGACTAGCAGTAATTTTTAAAATATCATTTTCTTCAAATACTTTTACTCCAGTTAATAAATCAGAAGATGTACCAGAACCTAAGGTACGTTTAGAAAAATTATAAGTAGCACTAGCAGAGTTATCTGTAATGCTAGCTGTAACACTTACTGTGCCACTACTTGAATTATAAGATTGAATACTTTTAATCATAGCAACTGTTTCAGCGGGGCAAGTATAAACAGCTACTGGATTTGTAGTTGTTAGATTAAATTGAGCATTAATAAATTTATTTGCCATTATCTGCCTTGTCGGTTGTATTTCTTATACATGCGTTTTTGACTTTTGTTAAGTCTTTTTTTATGCCTGCCTGGTCGTTTTCGTGGTTTTTCTCTTTCATACCATGCTGTTCCAAATTGACTTTTTTTCTTTTTGGCCATTAATCGTTTAAGAAATATGAAACGGCTTCTGTTTCTTCTTTAATATCCTGTGGGTATGTTGTATTTAATTTTTGTACAATATTATTTATATCTCTTCCAAACTGATTTAAATTAGTTGCTTGATATTGCGGTGTTGCTTGAGAAACTATTTCACTTATTTTTGCCATTATCTTCTTCCTCCTACTTGTATATCCGCTCTAAAAGTACCGAATCGCCAAGTTTGTCCTGTTCCAGTATTAGCTATTTTAAAAGATGCAGCTCTTCCTCTGGATCTACAGAACACTTGTTTAGTGCTTGTAGTAACTGTGAATGGACCTGTTATTAAAGGGCCACTGGCCGACGACGATCGTGTGTCCGAGGGAAAGTCTCTAAGAAAAATAGTTACTTGTGCATCTCCAGTTTGATTTTTAAAGTCAGGAATAAATCTAGAAATACGCATCATATATTCTCCGCTTCCATCTTTATCTATATCAAAATCTCCTGATTCTATTTGAGCTGGTATAGCAGTAGTAGTACCATCAGTTTTAACTTGATCGTTTCCTGTTTCGTGTTCGTAGTACGTTGTGGCTCCTGCGGATATTCCTGAAATACTTCCTTGTGTAGGAGTTTCTGAAGAATTATATGCAGTAGCATAAGGTTTTCCGTATACTCCTTGATCAACCCATGTTGTTCTTTTCATCAAACTACCATCATTGGTAGTCCATACTCCTCCTGGAATATTTTGTGAATCTCTTGTGTTATAAGTTACAGATCTATCTACAGAAGTTTCACTATCGCTTGGATAGAACCAAGTTATTTCATTAAACTTATCATTAACTCCTGCATGAACAATTAATTCTGCATTATTGTTTATATCTCCAAAAACGTAGTCTTCTACTAAACAAGGTAATTTTTTAACTGATGCACCATCAAAATAAAAGAAACTATCTTCAGACATCCAGTAAATAATACCATCTACTTCAATAGCAGCATGCTGAGCAATTAATCCACAATTAGTACCTACTTGTTCAAATCCAAATGTAAAAGGAGCGCCAATAAATCTCATAGTAAACATAGCTGTATCTGTCCAAATATAATTACCATTTCTTCCTCTTAAGGTTCCAATTATTTTTGATCCATCAGCTAGTCTTTGAGTACCTGCTGTGTTAGTTGCTGTAGGAGTATAATCATTAATGTCTTCTTGGTCAGAAAATCTAATAAACATATCATCTTGAGAAGAAGTTGTTCCTATAGTTGTTTCAGTTCCAAAAAAACATAAGTGTCTGTCAGGAGTAGATACTAACATATCCCGTGATGCTGTTGGTGCTCCTGAAATTAAAGTGGCTCGATTCGGGTTAGATAATGCTCCTGCAGCTGAAGGATCCCATTCTACAACTACACTGTTATAAATTAAAGCTATAAGTTTTTGACCATAATTAGTTAATTTCCATTGTCCAGGGTCAATAATTACTCCTGCAGCTGTTGCTGATCCCCAGCCTGTGTAGCTAGAAGCGTCTTGAACTGTAGATCCATCAGCATGAGTAACATCACTAGTTCCTCCTTGTCCTCTCGAAATTCCTGAAATAGTATTGGTTGCCGTATTATTAGATGTGTAAGTAATTAATTCTGCAGTCGATCCGCTTCCAATTAATAAAGTTCCTGTAGCCGGCATAGAAGCTGATGATGCTAAAACAACTGTGCTTGCTCCCGAAGGAAAAGTTCCACTATTGTTGATAGTCGTAGTAGCTGTTGTTGTAGTTCCTCCCCATTGACCTGTAGACCATCCGTATCCAGGTAATTGAAAAGCTGGGCCTACTACATAATAAACTTCTAAAGTAGCTGTTCCTGTAGTACTAAAAGGAGTTCCTGTTTCATTAGAAGGCATTTGAATAGTAAAAGTAGTGGTAGTAGGAGTTGTTTTTACTTCAAAAGTTTTTTCGAAATCAGAATCTACAAAAGAAGATGTTCCTGGAATAGCACTAACACTAGAAAAAACTACTAAATCTCCTACACTTAAACCGTGACTTCCCGTACATGTAACGGTAACTACGTTAGAAGCTGAGCTAGTTGTAAAACAATTAGTCATGCCTGTTTGTTTTAAAGAATCATTTAAAGGATGAATATCATAAAAACTTCCTTCATAATAAATATATAAAATTTTATCTGTACCTACGGCTGCATATCTATTACCTGATAAATCAAACCAAGTATGTTGATCTCTGGCTACTCCAACTAAAGAATCAGCTCCTAATTGAGCCCATCCTCCTACTTTTTCTGGTAAACCATATCTAAAACGAACGTATTGGCCACCGGTCCATCGTCCCTCAGCACCGGTCTCCGTTACTTGTTTATCAAATCCAGGAATTAATTGTACTTTTGCTAATGCCATAATAATGATTATAACTATTTTACAAAGTGAGGTAAACCCAACATACGCCTTCCATCAAATTTATTTTTTTCAGCAAATGGGCCATTTACATGATTATAATGTAAAAATACTTGACCACAAATCTCTCCTTCAAGGGGCTCTCGCCAATGTTCTAAATCACAACCACTATACACTAGCATATCTCCTACTTCAAGTACGACCTTAGTACCTTGAGGGGCTCCGGGTTTAATTATATTTTTATATTCATTAATAACATTATCAGCTCCTGTTCCATCGATAAATATAGGCCACTGATGTCCTCCTAAATGAATAGTGGTAGATATTTCACAACTAGGTCTATCTTTGTGTCTTTTTAATATATCTCCTTTTTTATATACTCTAGCATATGAATAAGTGGGTATTAAATCTAAACCTGTTTCTTTTTTCATTATAGGTAGCATTTTAACAAGTAATGTTTCCATTACCATATCTGAATAATGTGAATAGGTATTAGGAACCTGTTTATCGCTCCATGTTCCTAACATACCATTATCGTAAGTAATGTTATTGTCGTACATAAATTTAACTGCATCTCTTTTTAAGAGAAAATAATTAAATGCAAAATTAGCTAATTCATAACTAATGGCTTTTTTTATTACTTGATATTTATTGAACATTAAATCCTTGTTGAATAAAATTAAACGATAAAGAAATTCTAGGATCATTAGTTTTATTAACGCCTACTCTATGCCACACCCACGCAGGAAACATAATAATCCGACCTTCAATAGGCTCTAGAAAAATATCTCGCCAAAATTCTTTAGGAATATCTTTATTACTTCTTATAGGAAGGGCTGATTGTGCTCCTGCTCTTGGGTCAGTTAAAACAAGTTTTCCAGATTCTGTTGGAGCTTTAACATAATATACTCCACTAAATAAACAATTAGGATGTAAATGAAATTCATTGTAACAATTAGGGTAATTTATATTAGCCCATATATTTCCTAAAATAGGTTCTCTTTCTATATATTCTTCTTTATATATTTCTCGTTGCATTAAATGTAATTCATCAACCAAAGGTATTAAACTAGGATGTTTATCTAAATCCTTAGAGTGCCATCCTCCTACATTAGTTTTTTGTACTCCTTTATCTTGATTGGCTAAAGTCATTAAATAATTAGCTAATTCTTCATTATTAATTTTTATGTCTTTAGCATATACAAATGTTGGAAAAAATTGTTCTTTAATCATTTAAAAGGTGTTCCTCCAAACCATACAACAAGAGATTGTCTCATACCTCTTGTAACAGGATTAACTCTATGATTTAAAAAAGACGCAAAACATAAAGCATGACCTTGTTTAAGCGGTTTAAATTTACCAGGTGCTAATACTTCTAAATGTCCTCCCTCAAATTCAGATGGATGATTCAATAATACGGTCATAGATATTTTTCTTACAGGAGGTTCTTTTTCCATATTAACATCACTATCCATATGCCAATCATAAAATCCTCCTGGTGGATATTCAGTAAATTGAGCTTGTTCTGTAATTCTAATATCTTCAAATCCAAAATGATTTCGATTAGCTTTTTGAATAAAAGTATCTAAAGCTTGGTACATTTCTGGTAAAACGTTAAAAGGAATCCAACTAATCTTAGTAACTCTTTTGTTAGTGTCTACGGCTCCGCCAGTTGTTTGACCTACTTGTGCTTCTTGAGGAGGTCTACTTCTACCACATTCAATAATTTTTCTACATTGTTCAGGTGTAAAAAGTTCATTAGAGGTTTCTATTATCCAGCTTTTCCATTTAGGTTCTGTAACTGCTTTATTGTCGTACATAATGTGCTCCTCTATTTTCTATAGGATTATGTTTAACATCAAAATTTGCAGCTAATGTTCTTCTCGTTTCGGGACCATTAAAAGGATTAACACAATGTCTTACATCATAAGGAAAAATAAAAAAATCTCCTACTTCAACATCAGGAGAAAAATCTATTTTTGCAAAATGACCAGAAGAAGAACCTAAAATAGATAATCTTCCGTTAGCAGGTTCTTCAGAAGAAGAGTACTCTGTTCCATAAGACTTGGGTAATTTTAAAATCATAACACTTGAAAGACCTGTGTACCATGATCCTTGATGTACGTGAAGGGGATTATATTCGTGTTCTTTCATTTCATTTATCCATACTGAAATTAATTTACCTTCGTATCTTTTAATATTGTTGAATGCTAAGTAATGTTTAAAATGATTATGAAACCACATTATAATATCCGTAGGTAAATTAATATGTTTTTTCATTTTTTCTTCTCCATCTCCTTGATAATATAAACTATGTTCTTTTGCAATTTTACCGGCTAATGCTTTGTTAGCACGCGGTAAGTCAGTTGTTTCATAAATTTTATTTAAAGAATTATATACATATAAAGGAACACGATATTTTAATACTGATTGACCTAAAAATACAAAATTAAATTTCATCTATATTTATTTCTTTATAAGTTTTTGCTGCTTCTGTTATAGTAAGAACTTCTTCATTTGGCAATATTTTTATTGGAAACTCTTTAAATCCTAAATCTAATCCTATTAAATATCTATTGTTTCCATAAATAATTTTATATTTTTCATTTTCTTTAACAACTAATAAGGGATTTATAATATAGCCCGTTTTTTCAATATGACGTTTAATCTTTTGATATAAAGGAGTGCTTTTGTGATTACTTGGATTTTGCTCCAATGCTTGATTGCGAAGAAATAGCTTCTCTTTTTTTATTTTCAAGTGCATTTTTTTGTGTTTTTAATTTTTCTATTCCATCTAATTGACCCATTACATTAAAGACTTCGGGTTGAGTAGAAGCTTGAGTTAAAGTATTTTTTCTATTAAGCATTATTTGATGATAAGATTCAATTTGATGAGCATTAACATCATCCTTATCAAAAGATCCATCGTCTACTTCTTTTTTTATTTTAGACCATAATTGTATTTCTCTCATACGGTCTTTAGCAGTTAATTCCATAGCTGCTTTATTAAAATTCTTTTCGTCAATATCTATTTGAATTAATTCTTTTTCTAAAGGATCTTTTTCTTTTTTTATTTTTTGCTTAAGTTGTCTAAGTTTTACATCTTCTTTTCTATAGTCAAAAGATAAATTCATTAAATTTTCTAAATAAACATTTTGTTCTCTAACACATTGCCAATATTTAGCAGCTTTAGTAGGGTATTTAAAATCATTTAAAACTGAAAACCTCATTTCAGTTTCAGTTCTAAAAATTTGTTTCTTAGTCCAAGTGTCTCTAAGCTCTTGTGTTAATTCTTTAAAAGCACTAACATCTTTAGGGTCTAAAAGATTATTTAAACTAGGTACTTCTTTTTCTATAAGAGGATGAATATTTCGTTTGAGTGACATATAGCCATTTAAAATATATGTTAAATGTAAAATGTCAAGAATTAAGAAGCAGTAAAAGTAAGGGTTCTATTGCCTGGTCCAGTATATTCTTCTACAGTAGTATTATGATCCACTCCTCCAATACATAATGTACCTGTATAAGTTCCAAGAGTATTATTCATTTCTCCTCTTGCAGTGTTCATACCATTTGGATTAGCTGACCAACAAGTTCCATCCCATAATTCTGTTGCAGAAATTTTAGTTGGGGGACCTCCTCCATAAGCTATACATTGAGTTTGAGTTCCAGAACCCGAAGCAGCATTTCGAGCTGTGTTTAAAGGATTTACTGTTGTCCAGGCTCCTCCCGAATAAGTTTCGGTAGCTCCGGTAGGTCCTGGAGGTCCTAAAACTCCTCCAAAAACTATAGCTTGACCTTGAGTTCCAGCTGCTGCAGCATTGTATCTAGATGTATTTAAATCGTTAGGGCTATTACTCCAACAAGTTCCATCCCATAACTCTACGTAGTTAGTAGGTCCTGGTCCAGATCCATCAAATCTTGATGCTAGTAAACCTGCAGTTTGAATTCCTAATGCAACTCCTGCATATCCATATTGAGTCATTGGGTTTACACTTGTCCATGCAGTTCCGCTCCATGAACTAGTAGAATTTGCACCCACGGGACCACCATCTCCAGCAGCAATTGCTCCTGAATAAAGTCCAAAGCCACTGGCGTAGTCAGCATCTTGTGAAACATCTGGTTTTGCAGTCCACGAAGTTCCATCATAATATTCGGTTTTTCTATAAGCTGGTGATTGTGATGATCCAAAAGCTAAAGCGGAGGTACTTATTCCAGCTGCACCTCCAGATTGATACGTATTACTAGTACTTGGAACTGTCGCCCAAGTCCCTGCAGGACTGTATCCATATCCTTTGAGTTTACTAGTTGTGGTATTATACCAAACTTCTCCTACAAGTGGATTACTAGGATCCGCAGATACTATTGGTATATTGTTTCCGTGTATGTCTATATAAGTTGCCATAATTTTTTAAGTTACTGTTATTGTTTGTGTTCCCTCGTAAGCTCCTGTCCATTCTGCTGTTGGGTTAAGTGTTGTAGGAGGAACTCCTTCTGTATCTCCACCAAAAACCATACCTTGACTGTATCCTCCAAATCCAGAAACATAAGTTCTAGCAAACGGAACAGCTGTTTGAGTAGTCCAACCTGTTCCATCGTAGGTTTCTGTAGAATTAGAAAAAGTTCCAGGGGTTCCAGTATGTCCACATGCTTTTAAAGTGTCTGCTACCGCTGTTCCTGTAACTAAATGTCCTCTAACCGCTGTGCTACAAGAAGGCGTGCTTGTCCATGAACTACCATTGTATTCTTCTGAAGCATTGGTCGGACTGAATGGAGGTCCTGCTCCTGCATTTCCAGCCGCAACTATTCCAGAACTTACTCCTGTACCTGATCCCCATCGAGTACCACCACTAGAATATCTAGCTGTGTTCAATGTATGACCGGTGCTTGTAAAAGCTGTTCCATTCCAGGTATTAGTATAACCAGCGGTTGGTGTTGTGTTTGCTGCAGAGCCAAAAATTCCATCGGAATTAGTTGGTCCCCATGAAAATAAATCTGAGTAAGGAGGTCCGTTAGGATTTGTAGCTGGATTTGATGTCCACGATGAACCATCATAATTGAAACTAACATTACCATAACTTCCACCAGTCATAAAAGCAGCCGTTTGAGTTCCAATCATTTGACCTTGCTGACCAGCGCTTGGTAAAGTACCTCCTGCTGTCCAACTTGAACCATCATAATGATAAG
>TARA_R100001594_G_scaffold127806_2_pt1 | contig 29807 bp, 26 predicted proteins | sample TARA_R100001594 | Tara Oceans TARA_R100001594 (sample SAMEA2622752) | marine metagenome | biome: marine biome (ENVO:00000447); feature: marine epipelagic mixed layer (ENVO:xxxxxxxxx); material: "saline water (ENVO:00002010), including plankton (ENVO:xxxxxxxx)" | depth 150 m | reverse complement strand
GCTTTTGCTATTGTTGATTTCTATAAGGGTGGTTTATTTACGGTACACATCATCCAAATGATAAATGGTCGTACATCATTATGGGGTGAATTAATAGATGGGAATAAAAAATGAAATGGTTAAAAGACGCTGTAGTAGATACAGTAAAAGATATTAGTAAAGGTAAAGATAGCAAATTTGCAGAATGGTGGGAACTCCCTTTGAAAGACAAATTATTGCATGCTGTACCAACTGTAGCTGATACTATTTTACCAGAATATCCTGAAGGTGGAACTCAAGAAGAATTAAATGAGTATTATGAAAACCTGTATGGAAATGCCTCTATAGGAGGAAGTCTTATTAATTATTTGGGTAATCCTGAAGAAAAAGGCGGAACTTTAACAGGAGATGCTAGTTTGATAGCTAACTATCTTGCTGGTAATACTGAAGATATGCCTTTGTTTAGTTCTCAAGAAGAAATAGATAATTACTTATCTCTTGTACATGCTAAACATGGTGGTGCTAAATACAAATCTGGGACAGATTATAGTAAAAAAGGTGTATGGTACGATAGCACAAATCCAGATTTTCATGCTGATGATGGTTGGCAATTTCTTAGATATGATCCCTTATTAGTGCAAGAAAATAGGGATAAAAAACAAGGAATGGCAGAACATATTCATAATAGGTTAGGTAGAGAAAGTATAGTAAGAAGGAGATTAAATCCAGAAACTGGACAGTATGAATATCAAATAGTAGAAAATTGGGATCCTATAAAAGGTGATGATATGACTTATTCTCAGATATATGACTCTCTTAAAAAAATGGATATTGATTGGAACGATCCTAGAGCTCTATATAGCGCTTATAGAGACCTGTATCAACAATCAGGTTGGGCTGGACTTTATCCTAATCCAAGAGAAATTCCTGAAAACTTATTTGATGTAGCTATGCAGTATTCGCCTGATCTTTGGGCACCAGCACAACAAACAGCTATGAAATATAGAAAAGAATTTTTAGAAGGAAATGTACCTCTTCAGTTTTTACCTGATATGGAAGGATTACAATATTTAATGGAATTAGAAGAACAAGGTAAGTTAGGTTACCCTATAACAGGAACATCTTATTTTGATAAGTAAGGATGGTAGATAATGGATATATTAACAATATTGGAACAATTTGGAATACCCGTTGCGGTAGCGATGGCGTTCGGATTTTTTATATGGAGACAGAACAGGTTCATTCAAGAAACTCTAATGACAGAACTAGACCAAGACTTCAAGAGGTTGGAAGGTATTATTATTAAGTTAATTGATCAGCAAAAGTTAGTACAAATGGAACAAAAGAAATTAAATGGTATATTTAAAGCACAAGTTGAAATTATTGCTAGACTTTCTGGTAACGGATTAAAGGATAAATTTCTTAGAATGATGGAAAAAGGTGGAATGGTAGATGAATAAAACTAAACAATTTAAAATAGAAACTCCTATAGGTAGTGTTGAAAGTGATAGTGGTAATCATTTAGTTGATGTAGTTAGTGTAGTGTTCATAGTAGTAATATTTTTAATATTTAAAAAGTTATGGAATATGATATGATAGGTTCTAAAGTTATAGTAAATATAGTAGCTAATAAACTTGTTAAACATTTCAAGTTAGATAAAATTATGTCATATGTATTTGATGATAATGAATTAGATTTGAAAGTAAAGCATTTAGAAGATAGGATTTCAATTCTTGAAAAAAATTCACATCCTCCAAGAGACTTTGTTGTATGTGAAGAATGTAAAAAAAAAATCAAAAAAGGGGATTAAAATGCCTAAAGTTGGTGGTAAAAAATTCTCGTATTCTAAAGCAGGTAAAAAGGCTGCTAAAGCTTACGCGAAAAGAACAGGTAAAAAAATGACTAAAAAAACAAGGAGAAAATACTAATGTCAGGTTTTGGAAAAATAGTCGCTGGATATATATTCAACGATGAAATGAAAGATAAGATGATTAAGAAAATGAATGAGAATGTAGATATTCCATTTATTTCAGAGAAAACAGAAGAAAAAATATTAGATGCTATTTGGGATTCTGTTGAAGAAGTAGTAAAAGAAGCTTTAATAGACGATTAATGCCTAAAGCTGCTAAAAATATTCCTGCATTTGCAGGTGGGGAGATTTCTAAATATAACCCCAGAGATATACCTGATGAGGCCTTATCTAAAGCTCAAGATGTTATGATGGACAGAATTGGGTTGATAAGGCTCATGGGTGAAACTGACGCTGTTTTAGTAGAAAATGATGCTGATACTTTAGATGCTAATATAACTCCAGGGTATGGATTACATACATTCAGAAGTGATAAACATATTAGATTAAGTGGCAAAATAATTTCTACAGCTACTTATACTTATTCAGGTACAGCTTATACTAAATGTACTTGTGAACAAAATCATAAATTTGCACCTGGTCAACCTGGTTCTGGAGCAAACATATATATATTAGGAGCAAAAGGTAGTTTAACTACAGCTAATCAAACAGCGTTATTCAAGAGACATAAAATTATACATGTTATAGATGAAACTAACTTTGTTATAGATTTAACATGGTCTAGTTTGAATGTTGATGTAACTGATGCTGAATGGATTTGGAATGATGGTTGGGGAAAAAGACCTCAGTTAAATAATGATGGTGAGTATGTTCTTTTAGTAGAAAATACTTATGATCCTGATTTAACTGATTGGAGTTATTGTTCAACTGCTGACAATCCTAAAGCTAGTGATCCTATAGATGGTGAATTTATATATATGGCTCTTCAAAATGATAATGCAATTAATCTATATCATTATAATTATGATGTACTATTAACTGAAGTTTTAACTTTATCAAATGAAAATTCAACTGGTTTAAATCAAAATGGTGTTAGACCTAGTATGATTTATATAAATAATGCTTTAAAAGTTTCAGAAGGTAAAATCAATGGTAACGGAAATAATAAAATACCAAAATTGTTTGGATATTTTCCTCCTCGTAAATTCTTTAAAAAAATAACTGATATACAGGATATAGCAGGTGGTGTAAAAATAGGTGTTAACAAAAAGGGTGATTGGAACGTTTATAAAGGTAGTAAAACTGATATTCCTGGAACTGGAAGTGGAGCAGCAGGTGAGGCAGGAAATGAATCTAATGACGGTTATTGTGAAACAGTTTTAGCAGCGCCTAGAGATTTGATGTTAAATGGCAATGCTGCTACACAAAGTGATTACAGTGGATTACAATTTCAAGTAAGTCAATATAATACTAGGAATGGTACTACCGCTAATCAATATGGAGGTATAAGTAGTCTTTTAGATGGCAAGCATGACGTTGCTACTGCTTTTGGTGGTACTATTCCTCCAGTTACTATTAATGCCCCAGAAATGGCTTTAAATAGTGGAGTTTCAACTAACCCTCTTACTGGCGCTAGACAAGTTTATCCAAAACATGAAAGAATGGTTCATATGATTGTTAGTGGAGATACTAAAACTACAGGTGACTGGGATGGTACAGAAGAGCACACAAATCTAGGTTTTGGTATGAGCTGGGTATATGGTTCAAAAAATGAATATCAAGAATCTAAGATATACAAAAACAATCAAATTAGAATTAAAGCTGATAATACACCTCAAAATACTGGTAGCACTTATAATGAATTTACTTCTGCTATGAGTTATAGATTTGAATTTTTTATTAAACATAATCAATTTGATAGTAGTCAATGGGCAAATGCGCGTTATAATGAAACTACAGAAGATTGGGGTGATCCTAGATTAATAGGTGCTTCTATATATATTACTAAAGACGCAGATGGTGATATTGATGATCCTTTATATTTAGGTACTCTTTATTTTGATTATAGAGAAGGATTTATAGATAGTTATGGTAATAAATTTCCATGGACATTAACTTGGTATGAAGGTAATGCTGCATCTTATATAGGTACAAATGGTGGGTGTGGAGACACGTATAATAATACTGGTGATTATGTTGCTAATACTGCTGCTAATTGGGATACTCCTTCAAATGTTGCAGATGATAATGACGCTATAGGGTGTTGTTTAAGAAGAGTCCCTACACTTACGTATAAATTAAGGAACTATGGTTTAGAACCATATACTAAAGATTATGGATTTCAAGCAAGATGGAAAACATCGGTATTTGCTCAAAATAGATTATTTGTTGGTGGAGTTCAATTATTAGATGGACCTTCAGGAGAACTTGGTAGAGTCTATCCTGATAGAATGCTTATAAGTCCAGAAGTAAAATACGATTTATTTCCGCATGATTCTTATATTGATTTGCAAACAAATGATGGTGATAGTATAGTTAAATTAGAGCATTATAAAGGGAAGTTATTACAATTTAAAAAGAATGTATTATATATTATAGATCTAACTGGTGAGTTTTATTTTACTGAAGCAACACATATGTATATTGGAATTAAAAATCCTTGGTCTTCTGCAGTAACTCCTGGTGGAGTTGTTTGGGTTAATAATAACGGTCTATACATATATGATGGAAGTAAGATCATTAACTTAATAGAGAAGAAAATTAGTGCTTCTGAATGGGATGAATTTTGTGGAGGTCAAGATGGTTATACTTCACCTATGATAACATTTATTCCAAGACATAAACAATTATTAATTTGCAGAAGCCCTTATGCTGGAACTGATACAGGTCAATCTGGCGATGTATATATTTATGATGTAGAAACAGAATCATTTACTTTCGGTAAGTCTAGAGTTCCAAATGTAGTAAAAAGTAATTTTTCAATCAATTTTAATGATAAAAGTTTATTAGGAGTTGGAAGTTTAAGCTCTTCAGAACAACCATTAGTAGTTACTACGACTCCAGGAGCTTATGCTAGTCGCGCTCAAGGTGCTTTTCATTTTACTGGAGGAACTGGTACTGCAGTTATGCAATATTATAAAGGTGGGAACTCAGAAGGTACTGGTGGTACTTGGACTACTTTTACAGGTACTATAAGAATAACAAGTGGATGGAATGCTACTGATCATGCTGCTCAAAATTTAGCTGATCAAATTTTAAGATCAGCCCAAGCAGATTGGGGTAGCGGTACAAACACAGGTTGGATTGGAGATTTAAAAATAATAGGTGCACATGGATGGGCAGCAGAAGAAGATGAGGGATTAATAATTATAGAAGTTGAAGCTTTAGAAACTGGTGCAGCATATAATAGTGGTGCTGGTGATAGGGATGGTACGGGGCACAATTCATTTAGATTATTTACTGATGATGCTACTAGCAATGAGTGGTCTACTACAACAAATAATGATGCACCTGAACCAGATGTAGGTACAACTAACGGTGTGACAGGATGGTTGACTGATGAGCATATGAGGTATGGTACTTCAGGTACTGTTCAAGTTGATACTGTAACTATAGATAGGCGGAGTTCTACCGCATCAAATGTTAGATATGATATAAATTTAAAAATATATAATGCAGGTGGAGGTGGTATATTACATGAATATAATACTGTTTATTTTACCGATAGCGAAGATAATTCAGATCAAAATTTAGCTGTTTCTATAGCTAATATTCTAGGTGGTGCTCAAAATCTTTCACAAGATACTGGTGATGATTCAAGTAGAGCAGCTTTAACTTATATTGATGTTAACAATCCTAGTAGCGGATCTTTTACAATAACTTCAAAAGATGCTCAGCATAAATTTCAATTTTCTCTTACTACTGATTCAGCTATATCTTTAAAACAATTTAAATCTGATTCTAAAGCTAGTCGTAATATGCAGATAGTAACAAAGGAGTATGATTTTGAAGAGCCTAATGTTAGAAAGAAAATATACAAATTATATTTAACTTATAAATCTAACGACACATCTGCAAATAGTGCTAGTTTATCTGGTGTTAGAGTATATTATGCTATAAATGGAAGTAGTACTTATCATCCTATGAAAACAAAAGGTAGCTCTGATTCTGCTGGTACAGCAACTAACTTACCTTCATCAACATCATTTACTCAAGCAGAATTAATACCTAATCCTAATTTAAGCGCTAATAAACCTAATAAAGTTTATTCTATAAAATTTATGATATGTAGTAAAGAGGCTGCAGCTTCTACAACTAGAAGTAAAGTAGAAGACTTTGAGTTAAACGATATGTCTATAATATATAGAGTAAAATCGGTAAAATAATGTCTGATTTATTAGCACAAATACATAGATTAAGAAATGAAAAAGCCAAAAAACCATCTTTTAAAGTAGGTTATCCAAGTTCTGCTGAAGGAGATAATGGTGATATTGTATTTAGATCTACTGAAAAAGGACTTGGATTATATGGTAAAGTTAATAATGAATGGTTTAAGTTTGGTGATGGTTTAAGAATAGGTAGATTTGGAGCTGGAAGAAAGTATACTAATTCAGGGAAATGGGGCAAAGATTTAGAAGGCGATACCTTAACTATAGGTAATAAAAAAACAACCTTAACACCTGCTAGTTTAAAAACTGCATTGTCATTAGATAATGTTACTAATGAATCTAAAGAAACTCAGTTTACTAGTCCTACATTTACTGGAGAACCAATTACATCTTATATAAAACATTCTGGGTCACAACTTCCAATTGCAGCTGAAGATGCAAGCGATGATTGTGTTATTGCTGCAACAACAACAGGCAGTGAATCTCATATCTCATATAGTTTTTGGTATGGTGGTGCAAGCAGATGGTCGATTGATCATGATATTGATGATCTCACTAAATTAAGCTTTTATGGTCCATATACTAGTAGTACTGGTAATTATAATACCCAACCTGTAGCTTTGCAATTGCATGCTGATGGGACTTTAGATACTGCTGTAACTAATACTTATGGGCCTGAAATGATATCGTCTGTAAATAATAGGGAATTTACAGGTACTAATGGAGACTGGGCTGTTCATGACCCTACTACTGCTGGTGGCGTAGCTATAGCAACTGCTTCTGGTAATGATTTAACTGTAACTATAGGTAATACTTCTACAGCAATTCAAGGAGTAAAATTAACAACATCATATTTTGATACCTTAACAGCAGGTAAAACTTATATTGTAACTGTTCATATGCAAGCAGCTTCTGGTTCTGGTGGACATGAAAATTATTACATTGGATTAGGTGGAGCAGTAAGTTCTGCTTTTAGTATTAGCGCTACAGCAAATCAAAAATATAAAAAAGAAATAACTGTAAGTTCTAATGCAGATTTACTTATATATAATACAAATGCTAGTGCTACTGGATTTAATATTGATAATGTTTCTATTAAAGAAAAAAATGTCCCTGTATTAAGTAGCAGAAATGAGGCTACAATAACAGGAGGAGAAGCTAAGGCTGCTAGTTTGAATTTAATTTCAGATGAAGGGGATGACAATGGTGATACTTGGAAAACTAATGCTACAGTTTTAAATACATATCAAATACAGAATAATGTTTCAGGTTCGCAAGTAACTCAATTTCAGATTTCACCTAATGCTACAGTAGCTAATGGTAATACAATTATTTATACACAGTTAAAATTAAATACAGAACCAGCTGCTGGCAGTGAAACTGGTAAGATTGTTGTACTTGATAGTGGAGTTTTTAAATATAGAACACCAGCACAAATATTAACAGAAACAGGCGCTAATTATCACTTTATGACTCATAATTGTGACTATGCTGGAACTGCTTCTGCTTTTTTACCTTTTGGAGGAAGCCAAACAGAATTAGGAACAGGGTTTGCTGGAGCAGGTCCTATAGATGATGTTCAGTTTGTCGCACCTGTTGCTGGAAAATTAATTAAACTAATGTTTCAATCAGCATCAGCTGCAGGTTCTACAACTGCACAAATAAATGTGAATGGTAGTGACCAAGCTAATATGACTAGTGGTGTTATTTGTAGTGCAACTACAACAGAAACTTTAACCTTAAATACTAGTGGAAATTCATTTTCTGGTGGTGATCTTGTAAAGATAAAATTAAATCCTACTAATGCCCCTGATGAGATGGCAATAACTAGTGTATGGATATTTGATAAAGTTTAATAAAAAAAAGGTTGTTTATTAAAAAGCCATTTAATAAATTAACTTGAATAATAGGAGGTAAATATGGCTACTTTAGGATCAGCCCTTCTCGCAAGAGATGTTAGCGTAGAACAAGCGAGGGAGCAACAATGGTTAAACGATTATTATAATAAAATATCTGGCGCAAGTAAGTGGGGTGGATTATTAGGTCTGGGTGGTCAATTACTTGGTAGTGCTCTAGGAGGTCCTTTAGGTGGTTTCCTTATGGGAAATTTACTTAAATATGGTGATATGTATAGAAAAGGTGGCTTCGATAAGATTGGTAAACATTCTGGTGGAAAATTTTATAAACAACAAATGCAAGATACTTTAACTGATATTAATAAACAACAACAATTATTTAATTCATCTATGCTTATGGATCTAGGTAGTAACGCTCTTGGAGCTTTTGGTGCCGCTGGTGGAGTTCAAGCTTGGAAAGATGAAGGATGGGGAACATTAATGACTAGAGGTTCAGGACCAGGAGCTAAATCTGGATGGCTTGGTACAACCGAGAGAGCAGGCGGTAGCGGTATAGGTTTAGGAGGATGGAAAGGTATGAGAGTAGATCCTACTAAATATATAGATCCTTCTACAGGTGAAGTTTTTGATAAAAGTGCACAATTAACAGCAGGTCAGGTAAGCATGAGAAATCCTTATAAAATGAACCCTACTAAAGAGATTTGGTCAAATGAAAAAGGTGCAAGTATTAATTTACCTGGTTTAGAACCTCAAGAAGTTCCGTTTGAACCAGGTACAACTACACCTATATCGGGTGAGGCTTTCCAAAATTGGCAAAAACCTGCATTTTGGCAGTATCAATTAGGTATGACACCTAAAACATCTCCATATGCATTAAATCCAAATTATACTGCACCGCAAAGTGGCCCTTATAGTCCTTGGATATTCGGTATTAATAATCCAGGCACTCAAAGCTAATGCCAAGTATATGGGAAACATTAGATGCTTCAAGTAATGCTTATACAGAAGCTACTACTCAAGAAGATTGGAAGCAACTTTTAAGTCCTCTCTTTGGTGGTGATGGTGGTGTTAGTTGGGGCGATTTCTGGTCAGATCATAAGGAAACGTTTTTAAACCAATTTAATTATGAAAAGACTATGGGAGCTAATGAGGATTTAGCAAGAAGAAGTTACACTAAAGGTTTAGAAAGTTATACTAGTCAAATGTATGACAAAATACAAGGACAAGGTAGAGCTAGAGGAAGAACTGGATTTGCTGGTTCAGGTACAGGTTTAGGTTTACAAAAAAATACAGGTAATCTTTGGTCAGATTATCAAGAAGGTTTAATGAAAAGAAAAAATGATTTAAATTCTCAAATCTTAGGATACGGAGAAGATTTTAAAAGTGATGTATTAAATTATGTTAATCAATTATCTGCTGCTGGCGTATTTGAGGGATAGGAGAATATATGGCTAGAAATGAACCATTATTTGGAGATATAAAAGCTAAAAGAGGTGCTAGTCAGAACATAGGTTCTGATATTGCATGGTCTGCCCTTCTTGAAGGTGTTGAAGGAGGTCAAGGTGGTGCTTATGGTGGATATATTCCTGGATTAGATCCAGCAGATTATACTGAAGAAGGTGGACACCCAATGTACTATCAATCAGATTTTGCAAACTGGGGACAAACTAATCCAAACTCTACAATTGATTTTGGTTCAGTAGCTATTGGATATGATCAGGCACAGAATATATTAAATAACCCAGCATTTGCAACTTATTATAATCAATTTGCAGATCAAAGTGCTGGCGCTGGAGCACCAGCTCATTGGTGGAACCAATACGGTAAATATTTCAAAGGTTTAGACAAACCAGGTATATCAGAAGCTATAACCAAAAGAAAAGGTGCGATAGAAACTGAAGAATTAAGAATGAAAGCTTTAGATAATATAGAAAAAACTGGAGGTTTTGCAGGTAAAAGGGGATTTGCTGGAGACAGTGGTTTAATTAAAGCTCGAAAATCTATGCAGGAGGAAGCTATTAGGAGAAGTGATTTATCAAAACTAGGAGTTGAGTCATCTCTATGGGATGTCCATCAAAATTATATGTCTAATATGTATGATCAATTTGCAGCATTAGCAGGAGTAGGAGCGTTTGAGGATTAATTATGGCTAGATATCGTGTACCACAAGACATATATGGAGATCCTTTTAGTCAAGCTTTAGCAAGACTTGAAGAAACTGCTCGTGATGTATTTATTGATGAGCGTCAAAGAAAGGCAGATGCTGAAAGAGAATATAGAGCTACAATGGCTAATGTTATGATGAAAAATGCTCCTCATATTAATTGGTCTTCATTTGGTAACATGGTTGAAGATAACAATGCATTTCAATCTGGAGCAAATGTATATCAAGATTGGCTAACAACTGCAAAAGGTGGAGCTAATTACATTCCTGATGGTTCTGTTATATCATCAACAGCAGCTAGTGATTTAAGTCCAGGCATCGATAAACCTTATGTTGATAAAACAGGTTTAGGAGTTACTAGTGAAGATGTTCTTATTATGGAGCAATGGATTACTGGTGAAGGTGATCAAGCCAGAGGTATGGGATGGGATGGATTAATCAATCAAAAAGATATTGATGGAAACTATGTTATAGATGATGGTGATTTATTTGAACTTATGGATTTGGGTTTGGTAAGAGAGGGAGAAACATGGGAAGAAGCTAGAGATAAAATTAAAACAAGATGGGGCTGGTGGAAAAGTTCTTACATGAGAGATAATGAATCTTTCCAAGGTATTAATGAATATGCTCAAATGGAAGTTGATGAAAGTAATAGAAGGACAGCAGCTAAAAATGAGTTAATAAATAGTGATCCAGATTATTCTACAAATCAACAATATTTAAGCAATTTAAATGGTGTTTTACAAGGAGCTGTATTACAAAACTTTAAAGTTAAAGTTGAAGATGAAGACGGAGAAACACAAAATATTCCTACAGATTTTTATACAAACATAGCAATACCAGCTGGAACTCAAGTTTCTATAAATGGTGAAGTTGAAACTATTACTCAATCAACTGTTTTACCTAATATATCAGTTTCAGATTTTAATCAAACTTTACTAATTAATCAGGCTCCTGGTGGTAATACAGATTGGGCTATAGGTGCAAATGAACTTAAAAAACTTACAGCTGTATCAACAGTTGAAGATTTAGTTAGATTTGCTACACCTTCATCTAGAATAGGTGGTCAAAGACCTTTAGATTTAATAGGTAAAATTAGCCCTGCTATTGTGCAGGCAGCTAATAGTGTTATTCAAAAAGGTATATCTAATAAAAACAAAGAAAAGGATTATGGTGTAGACAATTATAGAAGTATATCGGAATTAAGGCAAGAGAGCGTTAATGCTGCTATAGCTATGGATGGTATTAGGTTTTTAAATACAGATATAGGCGCAGATAATCCAGATATGGGTCATCCAGGTATGATACAAGCATTTGCTAGAGATATACAAGAAGGTACTAATTTTGCAACTTCTGGTCCAATGATAAAGAATTATGCTATAGACTTAGCTTTAAAAATACAAGACCAAGATGCTAGTGTTCATGAACAATGGATTTATAATTACTTAAGAAGTCTTTCTGCAACAGGCTCTATAGAAGAAGGTTTATTTAATCATTTAAGAAACTTTGGGCAGTAATGACTAGATTTAAATTTAGCAAAAAAGAAGTAAAGTATAATGATTTCTTAAAAGATAGCAAAGAAACTGAGATTAGAGACAGTATATTATCTTCAGGTATTGTAGATACTATCAAAACAGATCCTGGTTCATTAGAATTTTATACAGATTCATCAATAAAAGACGATAAATCTCTAGACAATAGAATAATCAACAGTTTAACTGAAAGTTTTTATAGTAATATATCACAAGATGCAGCTAGACAAACTATAAAAGATTATGATCTAATACATCAAGTTATTAAAGATGATCCTGGATTATCAAGTTATTATAATCAATATAATAATCTTAAGTCAGAATCAAAACTGTTAGACAAACAATTGAAAAGTTTTACATATACTCATGAAGATTTATGGTATCATGGTTTTGAAGATAATTCAATAACCTTAGAAGAGTATGACAAAAGAAGAGATAAATACGCAAAAGATGCGGAAAAATTAAAGAATCAAGCTCAACAAAAGTTTAATTATATAATGAAAGTTCTAACTAGGGAAGGTGCTGATCCTACTGCTGCAAGATGGTTTTATAAAATGTATAATACTAGTGGTGGCACTATAATGCCTGATAATTTTTTATACGCCAATCCTGAAGTCCATGAAAAACTGATGGGCAATTGGGATTTTAAAATTTGGAATCCATTTACATGGGATTTGTGGGATCCAAGAAAATGGGATAATGATCTTCATGAGGGTGTAACTAATATAATGGGCCCATCTATAAATAGAAAAACTGGTGAGTTGCAATGGAAAGATACATTTATGCCTGCTGGTCAATTTCCAGGCGGAGATAATGCTAAAGCACATTATAGTTATGTTACTAGAAACATGGATGAAGCTACTTTAAAGGTGTTTAATGATTTTATGATGATACATGGAGACTATGAAAAAATTACTGAAGATTTTAATAATTTTAATCAAATGATGGGAAATGTTGGTAATGAAGGCTTACAGGTTAATATTCCTAGTGTAGATTTTTCTGGAGGATATGGTTCTGTATATTTTGCTTTATTACATGATAAAGAGGGTGTAGATATTAGTGGTGGTACTTTAACAATAGAGCCAAGTCAAAAAAATGCAGCTTACAAAATAGCTCAAGATTACGATGAAAATAGAAAACAAATTAATAATTTAAAATCAGAGGCTAATTTATATATTAAAGATGCTTTAAATGTAGACATAGATAAAGAGTCTATAAGTTTAGGGCTTCTTTATACATTTGAAGAACTGTTAGATGAAATGGATAAATCTTTTGATAAAACAAAAAGTTACTATGTAGACGAAATAGGTCTTGACCCTAAATTGGTAGATCTATGGTACCAAAATTTAAAAGCAGGTAATTTTTCAGATATTAACAAGTAGGTAGTATGAGTTACTTAGACGCATTAAATACACTTGAAACGCTTCAAGATAATCAATCAAATGCTCCAATTGATAATTGGACACCTCAATCATACTTTCAACAAGAAGGTTATGACACTAGCGCTTATGATCAATTATTGGCAGAAGGTAGAAGTGCTGGTGATAATATAACAGATTTTGTTGGCTCTGCTTTATGGAACATAACAGATATGGCAACTTTTGGTATGGCTGATTATTTTAATCTTGATCAAGCTATTATGGGTGGTGAGTTTGAAGATGTATTTACTGATGATACTTATTCAGAAGCAGAAAAATTAGCATTTGGAGGTGGACTGCCTAGCACTGCATCATCTTATGGAGCATCTGTAGGTACTGTAGCATCATTTATGCTTCCATTTAAATATCCAAAAATACCTGGTGTTGCTACTAGAATACCTGTAGCTCCTCAAGCTATTACAGGTCAATTTGTTTCTCAACCTGCAGCAAGAGGCGTTGCTAGAATGCTACCTGAAAATTGGTTTAAAGGTGGTGTAGGTATTAAAGGGGTTACACCTGTTAGTCAGGCTAAAAAAGCTACAGAAATATCTAAAAAAGCAGGACTTGAAGGTAATATAGCTGCAAATAATTTCAACCAACAATTAAGTAGAGGATTATTTGATAAAGTTTCAAGAGCTAGATATGATAAAACTATCTCTAATCCTGCTAATTTTGTTAAGGGAGCTAAAGATTTTATAGAGGAAGCAGTCGCTCAAAAAATTAGACAAGGTGTTATTACTCAAAAACAAGGTAAAGCCATGGTTGAAATGTGGTCTAAGTATTACAGCAAAAGGCCTATACAGGACTTTATTGATGTGTTTTCAACAAGATTTCCTGGTACTACAGGGTGGGGTCTAGGTTCAATATTTCATGAGGCTTTAATGTTTGGTTCTATGGATGGTATAAGAGAAAGATTTCATTCTTGGGATGAAGATAGACCTTATGATTTTCATGCTCCTGCGCATGGTGCTGGATTAGGTGCTGCATTTGGTGGTATGAAATTAGTTTTACCTAAGTTAGGTTTAGGTTTTACTCAAGCTTCAGCTAAATCAATGTTTGGTAAAGACGCTTTAGGAAGATCGGATTTTAGAGCTGGTATGTCAGCATATTGGAAACCTGAAAAATTATTAAAAGATAAAAGTTTACATGAATTAAGAACTATGTCTAAATGGTTTGGTAATGATAAAAGGTTTGGTGTTGATGGGGTATATTCAGCTAAAATAAAGATAGATAATGTATCAATGAACTTCAATTTTTCTAGACCTCAAGCTGAAGCTCGTAGATTTTTAAGAAAACTGGGTTTAGAAGTAACTGAAGAAAATCAAAAATTTATAATAAAAGAAGCATTAAAACATCAAGGAAAATCATTAGGTAGAGATATGATGAAAGCAGCATTATCAGAAAAATGGAACTCTTTATCTTTTGTTCACGCTGGTGTAGGTAGTGCAATAATGAATTGGCAAGAATTAGGTAATTTATATCAAAATGGTTGGGATGGAGTAAATAAACAAGACTTTTTATTTAATATGATTCTTGGTGGTTGGTTAAATAGACATGGTTACGCAAGAAGAAAAGATTATAATGAAGCTAGAATGAAAAGATTAAGGTTTGGTTTAGAAAACATGGGTGTTAATATGAAGTATTTAGGAGAGGTTATTCCTTCCTATAGTGCTGCTAGAGACAATCATATGGATCCATTTAGTTATGATACAAGACTAAAGAGAATAGCTGAAAAAATGGACAATATGGGTATGTCTGTAGAGAATATTGAAAATATAAACAATCCCTTACCTTTAGGTGAAACTAGTGTTGCTTTTTCTAAAAGAGATTTATCTTTATTTAAACAAATATATAAGTTATATGCTATGTCTGGACAAAAGAAAGGTGTTGCTAGAGAATATGAGAATATATCAGAAAAAGATGCATTAGAAATACAGCGTACATTTCAAAAAGAATTTGGTGTAAAAACTTTATATGGTGCTCAAGAAATATTTTTAAGTACTGTTAATAAAGCTGAAGATGCTATGACAGAATCTATTGTAGCTACTGGTGCTGAAATTTTAAACAATAAGAAAAAAGGTATAGATATTAAGCCTGAATCTAGTATTGTTCCTAAAGAAATTAATGTTGATTGGAAACTTCAAGAAGCTATTGAAACAGGTAAGTTTGACCATATTATAGGGGAAGGTAAAAAGAATTTAACTGAAGGTGAAAGAGTAGAGATATTAAATGAAATGGATATGGCTGTTAATGAAATTAGAAATTTTATAGTTGAAAATCAAAGATTAGATGGAAGAAATATATCTAAAGAACCTTTTTATATAGATAAGAGTAATTTTGAAAGTATTTATCAAGCTGTAAAAGGTAATGAAAGATTAGTTCAAGAAAAGATGGGAACCTCTAGTGTTAAATTTAGATTCTCAGATATGTTTGGAATGGCTCAACAAATCAATATTGCCAAAGGTAAGAAAATGATTAACAATATTATTAATCAATTCAATAAAAATGTTAATCCTAATTGGAGCGAAATAGAGGCGGAGATAATTAAGTCTGGACTTTTTAAGAAAGATGGAATAAAACAAACCATTATTAAAGATATGTCAACCTTACCTATCATTGATGGAAAAACTTTAGTTGATAAGAATGGTGACACTTCTAGATTAAACGAATTGCAATTATTTAGAAACTTTATTAATCAAATATTAGCTGCTCAAGGTTATCCTGTTTCTGAGAATATTAAAAAAGCTGACGGAAAATACGAGCATACAACTACCGTTCAACAGTTAACAGATTTAAAGAATTACTTAAAAAGTAAAGGTATTCCTGTAGATGCAAGATTTATAGATACTATAGGTCATGAAGTTATTTTTGATATTGTAAAAAGAAATGTAGAAGGTAGTCAACTTTCTATGGGGGATTTAAATTTTGTTATGACATTTAATACTGCTTTAGGTAGGCAAACTAATGAAACTGAAATGGTATCTTTATCTGAGTTCAGCCCTATTAAATCTGATAAAGCAAATGGTTATACTGTTAGGTTGCTTGAACATTCTCATCTTGGGCCTACAGAAAAAGCTGTTGCTCAAGCTTATAATCAGAGAGTTAGGGAAATTCATAGAAATTCAAAAACTGAATTAGCTGGAAACTTAGTTAACTTAAATGAAACTAATAGGATTTTCTTTAGAAATAAAGAAACTTTTAAAGTTATAGAGCAGAAGATGCAAAATGCGGACGCTATGTCTAGTGAATCAGCTAGAAAAATATTAGTAGATGCTATTAATGCTATTGAAGGTTCAAGTACCTTTAAAGATATATTAGGTAATATAAGTTCTGATAATTACAAAGATCCAGGAGCTAGAAAATACTTATCTCAATTGTTATCTCAAATGGATATACTTAAAAAAGTAAATAGAAATGGTCAGGATATTTGGACTATTGATCAAACTAAAATTGATAATAAAAAAACAAGAGAAGAAATTTTAAAGTCTTTAAGAAATTATGGTGTAAACTTTAATAAGATAGAGCAAATAGTAGGTAATGCTAGAAAATATATTGATGAACAAATAGGCAGTCAAATAGGTTATTATGGAGATAATTCAGGTATAACTATTGATGGTTTCTTTAAAAAGTATTTTGCTAAAGATAGCCCTTATAACACAGATGTCGAATATGATTTAGTTAGAGATAATTTTATAAAGAATAAACTATATAATGATCCCATTGGTGAAAAGCCAGGTGAATTAAATAAAGACTTCTTTAGAGAGATTACTGATCGGTTGTCTTATAAAGAGGCTGACACTTTTAACGAATTATCTTGGTCTAAAAAAGGTGAAGTTGTTAGAGACGTTATGCAAATAGTTGATAACTATACTCAGTCAGAATCTTTTGAAGTATTTACATTCAATAGAGGTAATTTTGAAGCCAACAAAGTGAAGAAAAGTGGGTTTAGAAACCCATTAACAGACTTTTATTCAGAAATGGAATTGGGTATGCTCGGTTATTTAGACGGAGTTACATTTGCTGACATTGTTATTGCAGACAATTTTAAACCTTTGCAACGTATCGATATATTTGAAGCTAAGGCCAATCAAGAATTACTAGACCCTAAATTAATAGATATAAGAAACGAAAGAATAAAGGCTGTAAATAAAGAAATAGACGCTAAAAATATGTGGAAGTTTGTTTTAGGCAACTCTAAACAAGTTGTTTTATTTCCCAAAAGTAATTATAAAGAAATCAATGAAGCGTTTAAAGAAGTTTATAAAAGAAATGTAAAAGATTTAGTAGACTCAAATGGAAGACCAAGATTAGGTTTTGAAAGAGCATATGATAAATTAGAAGCGTTACATAATAGAGTTTTAAAATCAACCGAGTTTGATTTAAATGTTCATACAGAAGCTTTAAGAGTTATGATTTTTGATAAGTTTTTAAAAGGTAGCCAAAGAAATGATTTTGTTAAATACTTAAATGCTGGTAAAGATGGTACAATAGAGAAGATAGTAAAAAGATTTAATTTAATATGGACTCCTTCTGCGAAAAGAACTTCTAGGGAACATTTGGAAATTGTTAGAGATTTCGTAAAGAATAATAATGTTTTTTCAGCTAAAGATAAAGTTATTATGGATAAGTATTTAGGTAGAGAACCTGGGAAAGAATATGGTGTTGCAGTAATAAATGATGTTGATCCACAATTTACAGCTGGAGAATCTTATACTAAAACATATTCTCAACAAGCTCAGTTTGAATCTTTTGTTAATAAGTATAAAAAAATGTGGAAAGACAATGGTATTAAACCACCTGAGTTTTCTGATTATACTGGAAATGCTAAAGAAGTTTCAACTTATGATAGTATAACCTTTATATCTAAAGATTTAGCAAGGTTTTTATCAATTGTATCAGGTAATAAGAGTAAGAGCGTATTTAAGCCTATTGTAAGCTCTTATGGTGAAAATACATACCTTTTTGGAAAGACTGTATTTGTGTATGACCCAAATCTAAATCCTTTATTTTCTAAAAGAGCAAATAGAGACCTTGATATGATCATGATGGGTACTGCAGATAAATTAAAATCTTTCTCTGAAAATTATTCAGAACTTACCCCTCAGGAATTACTTGATGGTGCAACAGTTAAAAACATAATGAATATTCCTTTAGAGTCAGTTGGTATAGTTAAAGTTCCAGATAAAATAATACCTTCTAAACTTTCTGTAACAATACTACAAAATCAAATGAATGATGCTGAAGTTAATGCTGTATATAAAGATTATCATAAGAGAGATTTAGAGAACGCAGTTGATATGATTAATGAGGTTTTAAGTAGGCCTTCATTTGAGGCTGAAGCTTTAAAATTATTAAGAGGCATGTCTGAACAAGATATGTATGAAATGATTTCTAATGGTGGGGCTGGTGAGCAGTTAGGGACTCTAATGAGTTATTTATCTATAGCTGGAGAATATGCTAGACCTTCTGCTATGGGGCCTGATATGCTTATGAATCAACTTAAAAAAGGATTAATTGATCAAGCTCTTGCTCCTTATACTCAAAAAGATAATTCTACTGTTAAGACTAATTGGGGTCAAAAAATGGTACTATCTAAATCACCTTTTTATGAAGGCGCTAACGCTTTAGATCCAACTATGGTTTCTAGTGATGGAAGAATTATATCTTTTGGAGAAACAGTACTAGCTCATTCTGCTAGAGGAGGTAATATTGAATTTGATGGTGCTAAGAAGATATTTCTTAGAAGTAATAAAATGGAAAATGGTGAGTTTAAAAGTATTCCTGCAAAAGAAAAGGTAATTGAAATTGTTGGAAAAGAAATGGGTGAATTAGTTTGGAATAAAATGGCTCATGCTGAAGGGGATGCTTTAGGACAATTATTTGATTTTATAAAAGTTGCTGCTCCTGATTATCAAATTGAAATTCAATTTTTAAGATACCCAAGAACTAAACCAAATGATTTTACTATATTAAGATTAAAAGATTTCTTATCTAGGGATGCTGGTAATCAAATGATATTAAACCCAATGGATGTTTGGAGAGTTTTTGAAGGTGATTATGATGTTGATATGGGTGATACTTTCTGGGGGACTACTAAAGAAATGCAAAGACATGCTGTAAGAGGGACATCTTATGGTATTACTGGAACTAATACTGACGGTATAGAGGCTATGAGTTCTAATATAGAACTTGCACCTACTGATCTTGTAAAAGGTAGGGAGAATTGGGAAAATTACGATGCTAACGTTAGGATTATGGAGAAAGCTATTGGTCAGGTTCAAAATTTAACTGCTCCTTTAAATCATTTAAGTAATAAAGCTGTTGTTAGAGCTGACGGTAGAAAAGTTTTATTAAAGTTTCCTAGTGAAGTGCCAGGAGTTCGATATGAAATAGAATTAAATTTTGATTCAAAAGAATTTAAACAGTATATGGCTCAAAATTCTCAAGAAATTATAGATTTATTAAGAATTGACGGTTATGGTAAAACTTCTCGTAAAATACTATTTCCTGAAATGGAAGGTTCAGTTACTGCTGAAACAGTAAATCAACAAGAAGTTGGATACAGAAATCAGGGAAGTCAAAATGATTTATCAACAAAGGTTCCTTTTAGAGCTTTTGTTAAGAGAAAAGTTAATGAAGCAACTGGTGAGGTGTTACCTAATTCAGAAGGCTTTAAAAATGATATTCCATTAGAACACTATGATGTTTTGGCAATAGAAGCACTTATTAATCATTATAATAAACTACCAAGCGTTATGCCTGGAAGACAAAAATTCGGAGCTGAAGGTAAAAGAAGTGTTACTTATCAAGATTTATTAACTACATGGGAGAGTTATGCTGGGGCATCTAGAAATATAGATGATGTAATATTTAAAGCTGTTTATTACCATAGAGGTGAGTCTGGTGAATACACATATAAACATAATACAGATTTAATGAATAGATTGTTTGGGGGTGAAGGCAGATTATTAAAAGAAGTTAATTCTAAAAAGCAAGGATTTGAAGATCAAACTTATTTATGGAGAGCAGGCACTCTTGTTCCAAACAAAATGAAAGAAAACTATATAAATGCTACTGAAACAATGTCTGAAACAGGTTCATTTGCAGAAAGAGCTTTAAAGACTATATATAGAAATCCATTAGGAGGCTCAGTAGAAAAGCATCTTATTTCTGGTGAAAATTTAAGAAGATATTTATACGTTGAAGATGTGTTATTAAATGGTAATGAAGTTGATGGAGCTTCTGTTGATAACGTTATTGCTTTACTTCCTCAAATGATAAAAGATATTAAAAAAGGTAGATCTAATATAATAAGATTAAAGAGAACTGCTGCTAAAGTTGCTGCTTCAGATAGAAAGCCTCAAGCTAAAAAGTATATATTAGAGAAGATTAATAGCCAAATAGAGCAATATGAAGAATTGTTAAAACCTTTATTAACAAAAGAGTATAAAAAGAATCCTACAATAAAGAATTTACCAGATTTTAATCTTGTTGATATAACTACTAATGAAGATATATTAGAACAAACATCTCAAGCTTTTGCTATATGGAATTTATGGGGAATGACTCATAAACAGGGTGGAAAATTAAGTGGTATAGATGGTTATATTAAAAGAATGCAATCAAGTTACAAATCTCAATATAAAACACTATTTAATAGCGCAGGATTAGAACAGTTAGCGGGGAAACGTTTACGTGATTCCCAATTAACTGAGTATTTATTATCACCAAAAGATATAGAAACAATAGAAACGCAGATATATAAAGATATGTATACTGGTTTTACAAAATATGGACAAGCATTTTTATATAGGTTCGTTGGTTCAAACTTTAGAGTAAGTCAAAATGGTATAGGGGTTTATAATGGAAGACCTATTCCTTTATTCACTAAATCAAATACTAATTATAAAAGAATGATTAAATTTTTAGTTAAGTTGAGAAATAAGCAGATAGATGGAATGGATCCAAAGGTTGCTGATGATTTATTTATAAAAAAAGTAGATGATATAATTAAACAGGTAGCTAAGCAAGATTACTTATGGAGATCTTTCTTCCAAAGAAAGTCACATTTAGAAGATATACCTGTTCAAGAGATGCATATGTTCCATATGGCTAGAAATAATCCTGAGTATAATAGTAGGCATTTACAAATGTTCCAAAGATATACTGCTTCACCTATAGCAAGAATATACGATAGTAGAACTTCTGCAGGTATGGGGAGAGATTGGGATAAATCGATGTCTTTCTTTAGAGATTTAATTAATGAAGCTGGTTTAGATGTGTCAAAAGATAAAGTAGAAACAGCAGTAAGGACCTTATCTTATATACAAGAATTAGAAATAAACAATATGTATATGACTCCATTTAAATATCTAAATTTAATGCAATCTATAGACCCTAAAATAAGGTCTGTAGTTAATAATGTTTTCCCTGGTTCAGTTAGCCATAAGAACGGTATAGAGCCAGCATTAAGGAATAAATTACAATATAATGATTTCTTTGCTCTAATGGGTGGAGGTGTTATGAATGGTCATGATGGTATGACGTTTAATCCTTCATTCGGCTATAATAAGTATACATATTCAACTATTAAAAGACTTATAACGCAAGGTCAGTCAGTTATGAAATCTAATACTGGAACTAGATCATCAGAAGATATTAGAGATAATATTATAGTAAAAGAAATAAAAGATGAGGCATTAAAATCGAAAGATCAAAAACGAAGGGAGAATTGCGCTAAATAATGGATATTAAAATTGATAAATGTGGTCCAGTAGGGTTAACTAAAACACAAAATGATTATTTTGATACAATAATAGACTTTAAAAATAGATATTCTAACCTTGTCGATGGAGATGCTTTAGGTCAAAAAGTTTTTCACCGTATGTTTCATGTTACTTTAGATCATATAACAAAATTAACTGATGCAGAACTTAGTAATAACTTTAAGTTATTTGAGAAAAAGATGAATATATTATCTAATCAAATAGAAAGTGGTAAAATTGCAAGTAAGTTAGGTAGAACTTTATGGACAACACAAGAACTTGCTGAAAGAAATCCTATTATGGCTCAAGTTTATGACAATTTCGTAAATACTTCTTTAAATTATAAAGGTAGGATTTTAAAGTCAGATAATATGTTTAAAGATATATTAGGTCATTTAAAAACTGAGTCAATCCAAAACTCATTATATAGTTCTCTAACCAAAAGAGATAAGTATGGTATGGGTAAAAGTAAAATGGAAAAAGTAGTTAAGGAAGCTCAAGAATTGCAAGAAAGATACGAAGAATATTCTATAGATGCTGAAAATGGTGTACCTGGTGCTCATGAGAATATGTTAAGAACACAAAAAACTATTAGTGACTATTTAATTAATGGTGAAGGTAAAATATTTAATGATTTTGTTAATTTAATTGAAGTTGGATTACCAAAATTAGCTAAAGAAATAAATATATATAATAAGAAAAAATGGGAATTACAGGAAAAAAGTAAAGGTAAGGTTTGGCAGGGTACTAAAAGAAAGGATCTATTGAATCAGATTAAATCTAAAGTGGCTAATTTAACAATAGAATCAAAAGAGGTTATAGATGGTAGAGAAGTTGTTAGTAGAGTACCTATTAGTGGTAATATGCAGGCTGCTCTTATTAAGTATGTAGATTATACAACTACTTTACACAAGGTATTAAAAGATGGTGTTGATGCTTATGTAGATGGTGTTATGTTATCAATTGAAAGTCAGTATTCTCCTTCAGAAAGAGTATCTAGAGTAGATAAATTAAAAGATATAAAAAAGGTTTTAAAGGAAAATTTAACTCCAGATGAAAAAGTTGGTTATTTTCCACACTTTAGAATAGATATGGGTGCAAGATTTTTAGATAATTTAATGCCTAATGCAGATAAATTAGTTATGCAAACAATGGAAGGTCCTAATTGGAGTAAAAAAGGGATTGATAAAGCTATACAAGAGCTTGAAACATACGTTTCTAATAGATTAAAAGCTAGAGATGAGAATGTAGATCCTATGGAATATTCTAGAAACTTTCCTGCAGTATTAAAAAGATATGCTTCTGAAGTCAATAGATTCAACAACGTTGCATTTGTTCAAAAGTATACCAGAGAAGCTTTAGCTGAAGTTAAAAATATTTATAAAAAGGGTAAAGAATTAGATGGTATAGGTGAATACTTTGTTGATATGGTTGAAGATATGAATCAGGCTATGCTTGGTACTAGAGATATAGAAAGTCCAGAATGGAATAATGTTAGACAAACTTTACTTGGATTAGAATACATGTCTAAATTAGGATGGAACTTTAGAACTGCTACTAAAAATGCTACTCAAGGTCTTTTAAATTGGGTCTTTTTAGGACCTAAAACAATGAGGGAATCAAAAGATTTTTATGAAAGAAAAGGTCAGACATTTGAAAATGATGTAAGAATTATGATGGAAGAAGCTGGGTTGTCTTTTAAGACTGGAACACCAGAATTACAAGAAGCTATAGGTAGTTTTAAGAGTAGGCAAATTGTACGATTATCAGAAGGATTGTCTATAGAGTTTAAAAAACCTTCTTTTGGTGATAAAGCTGCTCAAAAGGTAGCTAATTTTGCTGGTAAAGGTGATAAGATATGGCATCCATCATTCTTTATGCAAAAAGTAGAGAACTTTAACCGTATGAAAACATTTAAAGTTGCTTATTCTAAAATGTATCAAAGTTTAGAAGCTAGTTCAGGGTTTAGAGAGTGGGTTAGAGAAACTCAAAAAGGTGGAGAATCTCAATCAGTCTTTGAAAAGAATTTACAAACAAGAGCAAGAAATTATGCTATTAGAATGACTAATATGTTGCATTTCGATTATGCTGATATATCTAAGTCTAAATTACTTAGACACCCTTTAGGTAGGTTTGTATTTCAGTTTCAACATTATGCACAAAAATTCTTCGAGTTAAATAAAAAGGCACTATATGATGATTTGAAATTAGCAGGTGCTAAACGTGATCTTTTTGGAGAAGAAGTTGGAACTGCAACAAGAATGGGGATGGTTTATGCAGTTATACCAGCTTTAATTAGTGGTATATCAGGTATGAATGTATTTAATCTTGTTGAACATGCTACTTTTGATAAATTTAAGAATATATTCCATATGTTAACAGGTAATGAGGAAGAAATAAAACAAGCTTCGTTTGGTAGGGGAGCTGTAGGTACAGTAGGTTTTCCACTTTTATCTGATATATTAACTATAGGTGAAATAACAAGAATTTATGAACATGATGAAGATAGTTGGTTACAACTTCTAACAGGCTTTCACTCTTATAGAGAACAAGATAAAGAACTTAGATTAATGAAACTTATAGGAATAATAAACACTCAGTTAAAAAGATCTGTATCTCAAACATGGCCATTAATTAAAGATGGACATCCAGGTACAGCACTTCAATTTGAAGCAGGTTTGTATCCAGATAAAGATGTTAAAAAGTTAACTGAAGCTTTTTACAAACAGGCTAGAACAATCGCTCCTGACCTTGCTGAATATTACGAAGACACTATGAGTGAATATAATCGTTTTATTAAGAAATCAAAAAGTCAAGAGCGAAGACGTTATTATAGAGCTTACTAGTTCTTTAGAGTATTTTCATTTACTTCCATATCAATTTTCATTTCATCTAATATTGAAAGTAAATCTTTTTTTAAGTTCTCAAAAACTATAATTATATCGTTTATTAATTCTATATTTCTTGGAACTAATGTCACGTCATTTGCGTCTCTTTTTGCCATCATATCAATTGTTTTTGCTAACCCTTGCAATACATCCATTTGGTTTGATGCTTCCATATAAGCTTTATTTTTGTTTTTCATTCTTCTCTCCTATTAAGTTAATAAAATGATCAAATTCTATTGCTACATAGATTTTAGATCTATTACGTTTAAATACTAATACAGGTTGTCTATCCTGTGAATTTCCTTCTGCTTGTTCTAAAGAACCCCACAGATTTAGTCTTTCTTGATTTTTACACTCAAAGCTATAAGGTATTACTTTCTTAGCTGCTGGTGATAATACAATGTCTTCTCCACTCATACCCATAACTTGGGATTCAATATCATTCGTCTCAAGAATCTCCGTATACACAGAGCGAAGGCGATCCCTCACTAAGTTCTGTAATTTCCTTCCTTTGTTTTTCGCTGAACGCACGTTCATAAGTCCCCTCTCTTACTTTTTTTAAAGCTCTTTCTTGTTGTACTTCTTTACTATCCCAAACACCTCTACCTAATAAGTAGTTTTCATCTTCTTCATCAGGATGTAGGTCTTTATATGTTTCTATCATAGTATCAATCTGTTTCTTCAATTTCATTAGGTCTTCTATCATAATATGCCTCCATTATTATTAAAGCGCAATCCCTGCATACGAAACATCGTTTACTTAAAGGAGATACCTGATATACAGGGACACACTTTATGTTACATTTCTTACAATTAGTCACGAGAAATCCACCAAGGACTATCTTTCAATATTCTTGCCCTTCTTTTATGAGTAGTTTCCTTTTTAGGATTCTTTTCTCTGTGTTCAATTATTTTTTTAAGTTGTTTTTTAGTCAATTTCTTTTCCATTGAATTTCTCCACTATTTTATCATATAGAGGATGTTGAATAGCTTCTTCAACAACAGGTGTTCCATATTGAGACATAGCCCAAGCTGATTCTTCTATCCATATACAGTTTTCACAACCTTTACATTCTCTCATATGTTTTTGTGCTTCTTCTGTTTGTGCATACCAACTCATTTCTCCTCCTTAGCTTTTTCTTCATTCTTTTTAGCTTGTGCTTCTATAAGTTCATTAAGATATTCTTTAAACTTCTCATCTTCACCACCAAATTCTATATAAGCTAAAAGAAGATCACTTATAGATTTAACTGATTCACCAAGTTGAGTCATATAATTCGCTAAGAAGTCAAATCTTCTTTGTATTTCTTTATTAGTTATATTTTTATTCTTTCCCATGTTCCCTCCTAATTTATTAGGGTATAACATACCGTTTTAAGCCATGTTAATATAATCGCTTATTACTATATCACCCCGACTATACATTATACCCTAAATTGTTATGATAATTTCCAAGTATGTACAAGTTTACCGTATCTACCTAGTTTTTTAGTATTAGTTTTTGTTAATTTACCAGCATTAGTTAAGTCTGTAATAGCTCTTCTAATGCTTGTTATAGGCCAACTAACCTCTTGATCATGTGCAAAATCTTCAATATCAAATGGTGTAAGACCTTCATTTGGATATGTTTCAAATACAGCTAGAATCAAATCCTCTTGTTTTGTTGAAGTATTTCTACTTCTTTGCAGAGTTTCCCCTGTTTCATCATTAGTATTGTAATACATATTTCTCCTAACTTGTTTTCTCTATTCTAACGTTATTAACACTTAATCTAGCATATAAATGTTCTTTTTCTCTATTCTTATCAGATTTAATATCAATCATTTCAACTAAACCTGTTTCCTTATTCTTAAAAGGTTTTAGAGATATAAGTTTATTAGCATTATACGCTATTCTAAACGAACCTCTAGAAGACGCTATATCCATACCTTCTTTGAAGGCTGCTTTACTTACTTCACTTACAGCAAATACTATAACATTTTGTCTTACTGCAAGTTCCATAATAGCTTGAGAAGCTTCTTCAACTTTCATGTTGTTATCTTTCTGTTTGCTCTTAAATAGCCCCAAATGATCAATAATTACTATTTCTGGCTTAACAGGTAGCATTGTGATCCTTCTTTCTAATTCATGGGCATATGGAGCTGAATAGTCAACAGTAAGCCATTCAAAGCGTTTATCCATACCATTTTTCATCTGTTTGTAATGTTCAGATAATTGCTGTTCATCCCATCCCATTTCTATTTGAACAAATCTAGACCATATTTGTCTTGGAGACATCTCCATTTCAACAAAATACGTTGGTCTTTTGAAGTAATTTACCCAATTTTGAAGCAACATAGTCTTCATACTAGCAGGTGGAGCTTGTAATATAACTGTCTCACCTGGATATACTGGGAAACTTTGACCATATGGCTCACCTAGGTTAAGAGGTTTAAGATCCTGAGCGTAGAAGTTTATAAGTTCGTTCTCCATACTACTAGAATCCATCATATTTTCACCCTTTATACCTCTATGTAAGGTACATTTAGAGTCACAATAAAACTTTATAACTGGATCATCACCACCATATCTATAACCTTGACCATCATGTCCAGTATAACAACCTTCTATTATACCTTCCATTTCTTCAGGTTTAAATGGTTCGTCATCTAAACTTACTTTCTGTCTCCAATTTTCCATAATTAATCTTACTATATCTTCAGTAAAGTTCCATCTTAAGTGTGATGCTAACCTTAAAGCCACCATATGACGTTTACCCTTAGGTGCTCCATCCATCATTTTCTGTATACATGTAGTATTTACAGGGTCTCTACTATCTTTAACTTTTATGGGTGTATTTTCTTTAGGTTTTTCTTTATCTAATACATCAAATACTTCATTGTTACACTCTAAAGTATGTTCTAATTCTATATCTCTTGGCTCTTTACACCATTTGTTAATAGTTCTTTCTAACACACTATTTTCATACAATGCTTTTTGTGGAAATGGAGTCTTCCATAAACCAGACTTAGTATTTTTAGTATTTGGTACACGTATTAATCTAGATTTATCAGTAACAGATGGATCAGCATACTCAAATATACCATGTTTAGTAAGCTCTTCTTTAACTCTTATATGTAAATTCTTACTAGGTTTCCATTTAAAAGCTGATTCTGATATATGTATATGAAATCCTCTACCACTAAAGTAAACATAGTATGGAACAAATAGTTCATCTAAGCGTACAAGCAATGCTGCAGTCTTTTGTGATGCTTCCCAAACACTTTCACCATCTACATCTAATATAAACTCATTAGGCATATATATTAAACCATCATATCCAGATATAGTGTTATTTTGACTATAATACTCTAATACAGATTCATCATAATTATATAAAGACATGAATGTATCTGAATCCATGCCTTGTAATTCTATTAATTCTTCTTCTCTTTGGAAATTATGTCTATTAGTAACTCCAAAAGCTACTTCTCTTATCATTTTAACCATCTAAATCCTCCCAATTCTCATGTACTAACCATATAAATAATATTGATATTACCCATATTACTGCAAGAATACCTATAAAAGTTATCATTTGCCCTCCTTTCTGAGCCTCATTTGATGCTCATATCTAGCTCTTTTGATCTTCATACGTATAGTTAAGTGGGTGTAATTATCACCCTTTAAGTTTTGCCCTAATTTTAGTTCTTTAGGGTCTATATTAATAAAATGCATAAACTCTGTTGCTCTCATAATTCCCCTCTAATTAATTCATCAATTAAAAACCAAATTAGTATTATTAAACAAAATATCACATATCCTCCTTGTATATAGGGAGAGTTGTTATACCCTCCCTATAATTAACGATTACCTACTCACTAGAAAGGTATATCGTCACTCTCGGAGGACTCAGAAGTTGTTGGTTCTTCTGATTTCTTGTTTTCCACTTTGGGTAAAACAAATGCCTTGTAATAGCTTTCGGCTTTACTTTTCCAATAATCAACATCAGATTGATTAAAAGATTCAGCAGCATTTTCAAACACTGTAGGAGCTGTTCTATTTAATATCTTTGAATATTTACCATCTTTATATAGATAAACATTCATTTTCTTGCCTATTAAAGCTTCAGGGCTATCATCCATCTTTAATACTTTAGTTCCATCAGGACCTTCTAATGCGTTACTTATACCTGCATTAGCGAATCTATACATTTGACCGATAGCAAATTCTTCACCATCAGCGCCAGTTTTAGCATAAACTCTCATATTAAAGTTCTCTGGATAGTCATCAAAGTATACATCTATGCATTTATTACCATTCCATTCAGCATATTCTGCTTTAGAAACTAATAATTCATGCCATCCAGTGTTATATTGGTTGTTACCACCACCAGATTTAATTGTTAAAGTTCTCATTTATTCTCCTTTTAGTTAACTAATAGATTGAGCATCATCATCATATTGTGCTATACCTACCATAGCAGATAATCCATATCTTCTACCATAAGTTACAGCTGCTCCAACGCCTTGTGCGTCTACTTTAGCCAACGGAAGTTTTATTTTACTTCTCATCCACTGACCTGATGCATGCATTAATGTTGTGGTTACACATACAGCGCCTTTAATTACTTCATTACCTTGACTAACAGATAATCCATTTTTAGATAAATATGGAAATGAAGATTTAATTACTGCATGTAAGTCTGCATAACTAGACTTAAAGAATGGATTTGTACTTTCTTTCTTTGCACCTTCCATTTCAGACTGAGCTTTAGCTAATGCTTCAGCTAGTTTATCTATTTCAGGCGATTTCCATTCATCATGTCTTCTATCATGTGCTGTGTCAAAAGATTTCTCTTCTGCTTCATTTTTGGCCTTTGCTTCTAATATATCTTTAGCAATGCCATTTTGTTTAGAAACGTCAATATTATTCACGAACTTCCTCCTATTTGAATGAATGGGGCAGATAGTCCACCCCATTCTGTGTGCTATACGTTTAAGAAACCTTCGAATCGAAGGGCTTAT
>TARA_R100001594_G_scaffold23448_1_pt1 | contig 29809 bp, 36 predicted proteins | sample TARA_R100001594 | Tara Oceans TARA_R100001594 (sample SAMEA2622752) | marine metagenome | biome: marine biome (ENVO:00000447); feature: marine epipelagic mixed layer (ENVO:xxxxxxxxx); material: "saline water (ENVO:00002010), including plankton (ENVO:xxxxxxxx)" | depth 150 m | reverse complement strand
GTTAATGAAGTATGGTATTGATTTAATTTATAATGAAAGTATAAAAGGAGATGAATAAATGAAATACGAAGTTGGAAATACTGCTTGGGTTAGATATTGGGGTAACTTTGAGAGAAAAGGTGTAATCGTTAAGATCACAAGCGATGATGTTAAGTTTTATATAGATGGGATTGGAATTGTAAATGTAAAAGAGGAGGATATAGTATGAATAAGAAAATAATAGAACTAGTGCAATCTAGATTAGACAGAGGTGCTAAGAAATATGGTAAAGAGAATCTAGTATCAGATGGTAGGGAGTTCGTACAAGAAGCACTAGAAGAAGCATTGGATCTTGCAATATATGTAAGTATGAAACTAATAGAAATAAAAAATGATAACTACAATAAAATCTTAGAAAAACAAGGAGAATAAATGGAAACAAAAAGAATAGATGAAATAACTAGAAAAATGACAGAAATAGAAAACATACTTACAGGCGAGCAAGATGAATTTTTAAAGTTAATTGATGAGTTTATTGGATTATATGATGAACTTAGAGGATTGGACAATGACAATACAAGAGATATAGCAATTAGGTGTGTTGGTTCTATGTTTGATCATAACTTACTAGATTCAAAGTATTTATCAAGCGAAGATGAATTTGAGATTCAAGATATAATCCACGATGAAATCAACAAAGCTTTTAAAATAAAAGGAGATGAATAAATGAAAAAATACTTTATAGCAAGACCAATAAATGGTATATCAATAAATGGAAATGAATATCTACTAGGCGATGATGGTGAGGCAGTTGAGTTTGAAACAAAAGAAGAATGTATGCAACATTGTAGAGATGTGGGATTAATAGAAAAAGACTCAAATGATGAATATTTTGTTTGGGAAGAGGAGGCAGAATAAATGAATATAACAAGCATAGGAATAACTCTAATATCAATACTAATAGCAATAGCAATAGCAGTAGCTGGAACATCTTTTTTAATCTACTTATTGCTAACGATCTTTGCTTGGATAGAAACTAAAAAATGGAGGTGGTAGTATGAATGATGAACTGACAGATAGAGAGAGATTGCTATTGAGAAGGTTTCATCCAAGTAGTTACCCATCGCTGTATAAAACAAAAAGAGGACAACAAATTATGAAGAAACTAAATTGGGGCAAGACGACCAAAGCAAAAGTAATAGCAGAGCGATTGTTTGTATTCACATTGATGATAGTATTTTGCATTGTATGTTGGAGTGGTGTTATCAAACTAGGTGGATGGATCGCTAAGAACTACAACTATTTAATATTTCTAATAACAGGATAAGGAGAAGACGATGAAAGATAATACAGTACCAGAAGTAGAATACAATGAGGATGGATACATAGTACAAAAGAATAAAGTTCAATACAGATTCCACGATGATGACCCTAGATATGTAGATGTAGGTATAACCGAAACAATAACTATAGCATCTATAGATCTAGAAAAAGGGACAATTGTATTGGATGGATCCAGGGAGTTAACAGCAGAGCAATTATCCACCCTGGCCAATATGATCAGAGAACTACAAAACAAGCACAATGAACCACCTTTTTAATGTAAGACAATTAAAAAACACTTGTGCTACAATGGAATTTAACTTAAATTAAATAACTATATAGGAGATATAAAATGAGCGATGTAAAAAACAAAGCATTTTTAATTAAGGACATAGATGAGACATCATGGAGAAACTTTAAGTCAAGAGTGTTACTTGAAGGCCATGATTCAATAAACAAACTATTCAAGAACTTTATCGATACATACACTGTGAGGAGCTCAGAATATGAGAAAATACTCAAATAGAGTACTTGATGTCCTAGATATATACGATGCCTATATTGACCAGAAGAATGCTGAGAATACGGAGGATAGGTATAAGGGTCGTGAACATTGGTATGGGGCCAGTTCGTCTGGCCTCTGTTCACGGAAGCTGTATTACAAGCATGTTATGAAGGCAGAGGAGACCAATGAAGTACAAACAGACTCAAAAAGATTGATGAGGCTTGGTACTATAGTTCATGATGATATTCAAAATGCTATTAATAACAGTATTAATAGTAGTCTTAAAAATACTATTAATAACGATATTAAGTATTATATTGAAGAAGAGATAAGAATAGAAGAACTAGGTGTACGAGGTTTTTACGATCTAGTATCTGTTGATGACCAGGTAACTCTTTACGATTTCAAAACAACATCGAGTTACTCATTCAAACAGAAGTTCGGAAGATCTGGTGGTAATTGGTCCGAAAATAACATGATGCAGCTAGGTACATACGGCTATGGAGTGAAAGAGCAATTTGGTAGGCTAGATGCTATGTATCTCATTTATTACAACAAGGATACCTCTAAAATCGATTATCAGCCTGTACCCTTAACATATGTCAATAAAGCATATAAGTACTGGAAAAACATCCAAAAATCGCATAAAAAGGGTATTCCAGGATTAGTAGATGGTATATCACCAGTATATAAATGGGAATGCAGTTCTAAATACTGCAGATTTTACGATCTGTGTCAACACGGAATAAAATAAAGAGGATGGGGATGCTTGAAAACATAAAACGAACCTGTTGTTTGTTAGCTGATTACAAGGTTAGACATCCCCTACCTCTTAACCTAAAATAAGGAGAAAGCAATGTCATACTACAACACAACCAACGAAACAGGGAAACAGTTAACCTTAAGTTGGGATAAATCAAAAAGCCAGGAGGACTTGATCTTGGAGTTCTTTGTATTTCTAGATGCTAACTGTAAAGGGGTTGATGCTATAGCCACACCATTCGAGGTATGGGCACAATTCAACGATAAATATCCACTCACATCAATACGAAGAGCAATGTCAGACCTAACAGCTGCAGGTAAGATTGTTAAAACAAGTATACAAAGGAAAGGTAAATACAACAAGGTGAACTTTTGCTGGAAACTAAATAAAGGAGAAGAATAATGAACATGAGAGATCTTTTTAATAAGTACACATTCCTGTCTAAGGAAGAGGGTGTGGACTTTTGGAAGTGTCATAATAGTTACATACTGACCCATGATGCTATAACTAAAATAGCCAATTACGAACAAATAGAATTGGTTAGTATAGAATCCCTGGTAAATGCTGAAACCTGTGTAAGGTTTCTAGTTACAATGAAAGACAGAAAAGGGAGGAAAGTTATAACCGTGGGAGAAGCAACAACACAGAACTCTAAAAACAATTACTACGGAGCAATGGCTGAGAAGAGGGGTATAGACAGAGCTGTCCTAAAGCTGATTAATGCTTATGAGTATGGTGTATACTCAGAGGTAGAGGCCGATGCTTTTGAAAAACCAACCAAAAAGGAGAACGCATAATGAGAACAAAAACAATAAACCAAGTTAAGGAAACATCAAACTATTCCATGTTTAAAAGGATGCAAGGAAATAGAGTTGTCAATAAAGCACATCTCAAAAGATTAAGATCTTCAATAAACGAAGAATCTTTAATCGTTCCGATGATAGTAAACGAGAGATATGAGATCATTGATGGCCAGACAAGGTTTGAGTCCTGGAAAGAACTTAGACTTCCTGTTTACTATGTAAGGGTTAAAGGATATGGTTTAAAGCAGGTACAAAGACTAAACAGCAATATAAAAAACTGGAACATAAAAGACTATACCGACAGCTATTGCGAACTTGGTCTTCAAGACTATATAAGATATAGAGAGTTTAAGAAAGAGTATGGACTTGGGGATTACGAATGTATAGCGATGCTGAAAGGTGTCGTTGGTGGAGCTGGATCGAATTTTAACAGCTATAGAGACGGAAGGTTTAAAATAAGGTCTTACTCTAAGGCTTGTTATTGGGCAGAAAGGATTGTAGCATTAAAACCTTTTTATAAAGGATACAGAAGGAGATCTTTTGTTTTTGCAATGCTGCACCTACTAAGCAATAAGAATTTTGACTTTGATCGACTTATACAAAAGTTGAAATACCAATCTTCTAAATTGGTGGATTGCTCAAATAAAAGCCAGTATATTAACCTACTGCAAGATATCTACAACTTCAAAACAAACAATAAGGTTAACTTGTTGTACTTAAACACAAAGGAGGAGAAGTAATGGAACAAACAAAACAACTACCATTTATGATCGGAGAATACTACGGACATATATGTGATGTCGTTTTCAAGAAAGGTGTAAAAGTTCTTGGAAAGTATGAGGCAGATATCATAAATTACTATGTCAAGGTCGACTCTGAAAATAAAAAGAAAAACTACAAAAACTTCTACAACGGAGAGGAGGAAACAATAGATGGATCAACATATTCAGGAAGAAAGATCAAGGCTCTTGGCATCTTTAAATTTAAGTCTCCTGGAGACGGAGATGACTTTGAAGCAAACCCTGACGGAAATAAAAAGTTTGCACACTTCTGTCAGGCTATTGGAATCAACCTCCAACAAACAGACACCAAAGTCGGAGACGAAGTAGTGAAGGTCAATATCCTTCCAGATCTAAAAGCAGAAGATATAGAAAACAAGCCTGTCGTTGCTGTTGTTGGCCATGCTAAACCGTGGGTCAATAAAGAAGGTAGGGAAGTAAAGTCCAAAGAGGTCAAATTCGTAAAGGTTTGGCCAGATGGACCTAAATTCAAAACCACCAACCAATCTACAGAAACAACAGTAACTGATGACGAACTACCATTCTAATGAAGATAGGTAGAATAAAAACGATGGCCATTAAACTTGCACTTGTTCTTGGTGTAAGCCCAAGTAAGATAGCAAGGAAGTTTAATATAGCCAGGTCAAGCGTTTATAGGATAAAGGGTAAGTAAGTAATGTGCAGGTGTGGTTTCAGAGGTCTGGTTAACCTCTTTGGGTTCTTATTCATAGCCCAATTCCTTATACCCACTCACCAACACTTGTTGGGCCTGCACAAAAAATTTGAGGATTATTATGAAATGTTGGCATTGTAATAACGATGTTATATGGGGTGGAGATTTCGATTATGAGGACTATGGTTTGGAAGGAGAAGGTATAGTCAGCAACATGTCATGTTCTGAATGTGAAGCATACTATGAGGTCTATCTGCCGTTTGGAGAAAAGAAGGAGGAAATAAGTGAAGAAGTGTAAATATTGCGAAAAAAATGAAGGTGAGGTGCAGTTCTACCTAAGATATAAAAGTGTATGTAAGAAATGTCATAACGAATATATGAAAGATTATAGGAGAAAAAAGAACATAAAAGATGGTTACTCATGGTACTAATTAGGCAGTTCGTCAAGGCCCTTTTATCTCACCCCACCTCCTCCGAGGTGAATATCCCACGGTGGGCTGCCTAATGTTCTTTTGGGCTATAATGACTGTTTTTATAGTGTATAGTCTATGGTGTTATATTGAATTAAAAAAACTTGAGGATGAGCATGAAGGAGATTAGTACAGAACTGCATATAATATATATAACAGGAGATGGATCTAAATTTATAGAGAAAAAAGATGCAGAGAAACACCAGGAAAAATTACTTCGTGATGATAGTATATATATGAAAAAACTAAAAAAAATAATAGGAGAAGTATGGGAAGAGCTATAGACATGGAAAATGACATCGATGCTATGAAAATCAGCATGACAGAGATAAGAAGAGATATCGATGGCTTAAAGAATACATTACAAGAAATACTAGACACGGTTAAAGAAAAACCAAAGCCAAAGAAAAAAGCGAAAAAGGTTGTGAAAGTGGAGAAAACTGATGAATCAGCAGATGGAAAGGATCAAGGGGAAGACAACAGCTAGATGTACTAGGTGTACAGATTATAAGTATAATGCACCTATGTATATGTGGATTGGACTTATAACAGGGCACAAGCTAGGGAAAGTATGTCAACAGTGTGCGATAAAGGAAGCCTTTGGATCTAATTACAGGAATAATAAAAAATACCAGGAATGGTTAAAAGAAGAGGGTAAAAATGAGTGAACTATTAAATGAACTAGGTGAAGCTATAGATGGAGCACAAAAACAGGAGAATGAAATGACAAAAAGACCAAACAAGAAACCTACAAACATGCAGCTACAATATGTTATTGACAACCTGCTTAGAGATGTAGGTCAAATGATGCAGAGATTGTGGGCATTAGACACAGCTTTTGCAGCTTACCTGGATATGACAGGTGAAGCTAAAGATCTTCAGAAGTTTATACAAGAAAGGAACGAAGAACAAAACAAAGAACCTGAAGTTAAAACAGTTGAGGAAAAAGATGAGCATAACAAAACTAGTGATGGAGATCCTGAAGGAGAAAAGGTGGGCTCTGTATTACACGCAGAAGCCACTGCAGACTCTAGCAGTTAAAAATGATACACCACTATTAAGAATAAATCAAGTTGATGAGAGGGAGTTGGCGAAAGCTATTGAGGAGGCATTGACAGAACTTACAGGAGAGTTAGAATGGAAAAATACGGAATCGCCTTCGCAGAAAGATTCGACTCCAAGACAGACTTAGATGATTGGTTGATACAGTTCTACAGTGAAAGACTGGACTACTTCCAAAGAAATATGGGAAGAACAACAGAGCACGGAACTAAAATTACCCCACTCATTCTAAGGAAGACTGCAGAGAGGTTTGTCGAGCTTTTAAAGAAGAGAAGCCAAGTCCAAAACTTAATGCCATAAAAAAAGGAGATAACCATGTTAAAGATACCACCCCACGAGCAAGGACTCGAAGAAGCAGTTCTTGGAGGTATGATCCATTGCTCAAAAAATATAGAGAAAGCACTCCAATATATACCCACCAAAGATGTTTTTTTTAATGAAACTTCAAAGAGACTATTTGAAATAATAAAGAAAATGATCAACAGTGATGAATCGATAGATCTTGTTACTGTCTGTGCAAAACTTACATCTAAAGATAAGAAAAAAGGTGTAAATCAGTATTATGTTACATCTTTAAATAATGAAGTTACCTCTGCAAGTTTAGAGGTGTACTCTAAGGCATTGTATGAGAAGTATCTACTTAGAGAAATTATAAATAGAGTTAGAAATATAGAATCACTTGCATTTGATAACAACACAGATGTATATGAAAAATTAAATACGACCCATAGCTTGATCGGAGAGTTGGTAGCTATACGACCAGACAAGAAGTTCGATATCGATAAAGAATTATCTGAGGCTATGAAGTCAATCACTAGCGACAAGTCAAAGCTTATAAGAACAGGGTATTTGGAGTTAGATGTCCTAGCAGGAGGACTCACAAGAGGGGAGTTAACTATTATAGGTGGTAGACCAGGACACGGAAAGACTTCGTTTATGCTTAACATCTTAGCAAATGTAGTCACAAATAAGAAAAGAGCATTATTCTTTAACAGAGAACTGCCCAACTCAGAAATGATGAAGAAGATAATAGCTAAAGAGAGTGGAAAGATCTCATATAGTACAATTAGAAACGGTGTATATAACGAGAGTGATATTGATGAGCTTAAAAGAGTTAAAGATCTCATACTTGACAAGTACAATAAAGAGACATTTGTAATGCATGATTCTATAAAGGATATAACTAGAGCATCTACAGAGATTAAGAAATTTAAACCAGATATTGTATTTGACGATTATATCCAACTTATAGCCACTAAGGGTCATGAGAGAGAAAGAAGGCTTGAAATTGAGAAAATAATAAATGAATACAAATGGATTGCCAAAGAGAACAACTGTGTAGTTGTACTTGCATCTCAGTTAAATAGGGCTATAGAAACAAGAGGTAACTACGAGCCTATGCTATCTGATCTTGCTGAGAGTGGATCTATAGAACAAGCAGCTGAGAATGTCTTTTTTGTCCATTATGGGTTTAAAGCCAATCCAGACAAGTTCCCTAAGAATAGAGTTAAAATCATTGCATCTAAGGTAAGGTATGGGAATACAGGTACAGTAGAACTTGGATACGATGGAGATAAGGTTGATTATTACCCAATAGAGGATACATATGTCACAGTCTAAAAAGCTATATATAGGAATAGATCCAGGACAGGGTGGTGGTATTGCCCATATAGGTACAAGAATGAAAGCACATAAGTGTCCCAGGACTCCAGAGGATATGTCTATACTGCTTGGGATTATAGTAGATGGGTATGCTCCTGATGATGTGGTATTATATATGGAGAAGGTGTGGGCTTTCCCTTTCGACACTCCTAAGACATCATTCGGACTAGGAAAGAATTATGGGCGATGGGAGGGGATTGTTGCCTCTTATGGTATCCATATGCATTACATTACACCTAAACAGTGGATGTCTAGATTTAATATACCTAAGTTTAAAGATAGGCAGGATAGAAAAAGGTATTTAAAGATGAGGGCTCAGAAACTGTATTCAGGTGTAAAGGTTACACTTTATAATGCAGATGCTATTCTAATAACCAATTTCGCTAAGAATAATTAGAATTTAAGTTTAGGTGGTCTGGGAGATTCAGATCCGTGATACCAAGGAGCATACTTCTGTTCATGTTTAAATGTATTCATAGCCCTTGTAAAAAATGCCTTTCTAAATTCATGTTGTTTTAGCAAAGCATCAAGCTCTTTTTTCACCTCTGGTTTCAAAGTCCTCATAAAAGCAGCTTTCTCAACCTTACTTAAATAACTAATAGGATTATAATTATCTATAGAAGCTTTTATGCTTCTAAATATATCTTTCCTATGCTTTAAGAAATCATGTCTATTATGTCCATTGGGTGCAGATAAAGCACTTGAATAAAGAGCATTTACTATGCCCCAGGTTGACTTGACTATTTCATCTTCAGTGCCAAAAAAGAAAGCATCTCTTAAATATTTATTGTATGGCAACATATGTTCTCTCCCATAGCTACTTATATCAGCCCCTTCCTTAACATTCTCTGAGGCCCATTCAGCTGCATATGTATTAAACTGACTATTCTTCCTATAAAACTCACTTGCTTCCTTCCTGCTTACTTTTCTTATATGCCCATACCCTGTCACCACTCTTGTAGCAAAATCGTCTGCTGCGTCCTGCCATGTCTTATATCCCTTTGAAAGTCCTAACTTGCTTTTAAAGTCTTCAAACATCTCTGGGGATTTAATCTGCATCGTGTTTGTCCACATCTCACTAGCAAACCTGGCCGTGTAGTTACCAATAACAAAATCTGCAGCTCTTCCACCTAGAGATCTTTCCTGCTCAGTTCCATATATTGTTGTGTATGGATCAAACATATGACCAAACAATTGAAAGAACTCCCCTTTATGTAGATAAAACATAGATTTTTTCCAAGCTTTACCATCTTTATCGTAGTCGTAAGGATTACCCATATGCATCATTGCTTGATAATAATCTACTAAAGCTTTACCACCTAGCATTGTACCTGTAGCAGCTAATAGCATGGGATATGGATTTTGATATTTAACCATAGGTTTAACAAAATTTCTATAGAAGTCTTGAGTTTTAGATGCTGCTAATTTCTGAAATACTAAGGCTGGGGATGCAGCTTTGTGGGACATCCATGAAGGAAGCATAACAAGTCCTGTGCCTCCAAGTGCAGTTTGATGACCGTAATTGTCAACCTTATTTAATATAGTCTCATACCTTGCTAAATTATTATTAGATGTTAAATCTCCTTTCTCTATTAATTTGATATCTTTTTCAGATAACATGTACTTATTCTCAAGCTCTTCTCTGATCTGTTTTTTTATACGATCCCTTAATTTTGTATTCATTAAAAGCTTTCTACCTGTACCTCGAAGCCATCCAGGATTTTCATTTCTGAGTAAAGCCTCTAAGGTACTATAATTAAACCTTGCTGCATCAAATGCAACTACTCTCATCCAGTTCTCTGTAGATTTCATGCCGTTTAATGACATAAACTTACTCGTGTATGTTCCAAGATTTTCTAGTCTAGTATGTCTATCCATATATTCCTTAGACCACATATCTAAAACACCATGCTCTTTGGCTTCCTTCCATAATGCAGGGTTCATACTTCTAGTAATAGCCCTAAGTGTAGCTAGTGTCCCATTATGGCCCCATACTTGAGGAAGTCCCATAACGACATTCTTTACAGCTTGTGTATAATAAGGAGATGAAAGCCCTGTCATTACCCCAATCTGAGAGAAGTAACCACCAGCAGCAATTAACTTACCACCTTGTTCAGGCCTTACTTGTAACAACCTTTCAAAACTTTTATTTATCCATTCTCCCATAGGTTTATACTCTTTCATGATATTGAGTATTTTATGGGTATGTCTTTTTGCTCCATACTTAACACCAATATCTGTAAACTCAGGAAGAACTTCAAGAGCTGCAAGATTTTTAGCAGCAGCATCTGCATACCTTGCTAAATATCCATCAATTGAAGATTCGTATGTCTGTATAATCTTACCATCGTGCTTGAAGAAAGCTTCAAATTCTGGTAATCTTTCGAGTAAATACCTATTTCTAAGCTTGTGATGTTTGTCGTTATTTTTCAATTGGAGGAAAACTTCAGTCTTTACCTTTGATAGCCAACCGTTGTGCAGTAAAGGATTATCCATGAGTTCTTGGACTGCCTTTTTAAATTTGTTAGGATTCTTGGTAGGGTCAATACCAAGTTCTTTTTTAGCATAACCCTTCGCCCATACCTTGTAATTCTTTTTGAAGTATTTATTAAAAATTCCAGTTTCTTGGTTGGAGAATAGAATTTCTCTAGCTTCATTTGTAAATACATTTGTTGTGTAGTCTTTTAAGTACCTGTCAAATATCTCTTTAGTAGCTTTTTCAAATTGTTGCTTTGTAACACTTGACTTTAGATTCCTTTTGTACATTTCCCATACACCATCAGTAAATTGCTTATGATAATCAGCAACCCATTTTTCCCTTCCAGTAAGTCCGTTCTTCTCTATTTTCTCTAACAGTTTTATATGCTCTTTACTTAAAACTTTTTCGGCTAATTCTTTATTTCTTAAAACATTTTTTCTAGCACTCTTACTAACAATGTATTTAATTATTGCTGCATCATCACCAAGGGCTTTAGACATAACTTCGATAGCTCCTTTCATTGGGGACTCATACCTTATTCTTCTTTGAGCTTCGTAGTGTGATTGTATCCTAGATAGTGTATTAAATATTTTAGAGAAAGCCTTCTGACCTTTCTTGCCAAAAGTCTTACCCATCATATACATGATCATGGAATCTGAGTTGCCCACCCTCCACTTTAACGATTTGCCGTACACTTTTTTAAGTAATTCAGGTTGAATGTTTGCTTCATTTACAGCATCAATATATAGATTTTCATTTGGGAATTTCTTTTGCCCAATGGAATGCATATGAAGATCAAAAAGATCAAATTGTTCTTTAGTGGTAAAGTTTTCTATCTTTCCATCTTTCGCCCCAAGAAGCGAGGCTAAAGTCTTTTCTTCCACTTTGGATAAGATCCTTATTCCGTCAGGACTCGTGTGCAAAAGCTCTTTAGACTTAAAGAAGCTCGTTTCCAAACCCTTCTTTACATTAAATACTTGCTTAGTTTTTATATAATCAATCCATCTAAGGACATCAACTTCATGGGCATTTTTTAAACTTTCTCTTCCTATGATGTCCATTTTTTCATTCATATTTTTATTCTTTTTAAACCCTGCCTGCTTCTCGATAGCCTTGGCATACTGTATTAATCCCTTTCTAGTTTTTTCATTAAATGATACTGCTTTTGGCTTCTCAATTAATTGTTTTAATTTTGAACTAAGAGCTCCAGGCATGGTGTAGAATTTCTGCCCAAGGAATTTAATCGAAGACATGGCTCCTTTTATAAGTTCTGGCGTTGCAATAGGCCCTTTAGCCTGAACTGTAGATGGAACATTAAATCTAGGTATGTCAACCATAGGATTACCACCAACCTCTCTGGTTGTTTGAGAGAATACATTATCAAGTTTATTTATTAATCCGTCAACCTGCTTCATCTTTGAGACAGACATTGTTTTCTTATTCTCGGCTATACTTTTGTTTGGATCGAACCCTTTAACCTTCTCAGCTAGAAAGTCCTTTACCCATTGTTTGTGGTTTACAAAATTACTAAGAAGCTCTCCACCTTTGTTTTGTATGAATTTTGCATATTCCGTGATAGTATTAACGATAGGCTTTGTTCTTGCATTGTCAGGAAGCTTCTGGCTTACAGTATAGACCAGTTGATCTTTATTTTGCTCTGTTAAATTAGGATCTTTAACTATATCTTGCACACCCTGCCTATCTAGATCTCTTAAATTTTTAGCTTCAACCTCTTTTGATATTTCGGATACATCTCTGCCTTGATACGCCTCGTCTTTAGCCTTGACGACTTTCCTGGCTTCCTCAATACCCATCTTAGAGATGTCAATATTATACTGTTTTGCTTTTTCTTTTACAATTTTATCTGTATATCGAGTTCCACCCCTTGCTCCGACAGAAGCATTTAATTTATCCAAGCCTTCGACTATTCTTTTTTCAACGGATATTCCTAATTCTGCTTCTCTAGGATCTTTAGATTTTTGTAATTTCTTTGAAGCAGTTAAAGACACCATTAAAGCTTCATATACTTTAGGCCAGGTCTCTTTGAAATTCTTTGTGTCTAATTTTTTTGATGCAGCCTCTTGAAGAATAGCTAGTGCTTCGTTAACACCACCAACATCTTTAACCTGCTTTTTATTTAATTTCTCTAAACTTGATTTTATGACATCAATTGCCTCTCTGGAAACATCAGGATCTCTAGCTAAATTACCCAAGGTTTCTTCTACGACCTTTACTTCCTTAGAGGTTATATCAGTTTTAAGGCCCATGTTGATAAGAGCATCTTTTGCTTCTACTTTCAAAACATCGATAGAAGGTTTTAAAATTTTACCATATGTATTACCCCAAGCTTTCATTCCAAAAACCATTGCAGCGTTAGTTCCAACCATTTGCATATAATCTTCAAATTCTGCAGGTTTAGATATACCTTCTTCGCTAGCGACCCCTGATACTGCCATATGGAGAGCTTGAGGAACACTTAAAGCTGCGATCTCTGCTCCTGCCATACCACCCTGGCTGTACAGCAATCCTTTTAATACATTACCTTTGAGTTCTTCATTTAATAATAATTCAGATCTCTTTGCAGCCATGCCAGTTCCGACACCACCAGCTAAAGCACCGATAAGGCCAGACTCAAAAGCAGATTTAGCGACATAATTTGTAAGATCCGATCCTCTCTTGCCTTTATTGTGCCCATCAAAAAATGCGTGAGTGCCACCAAAGAATGATAAGTTTGCAAATCCATGAGCAGCTCCTTTTGCAGTTGAAGTAGCTATAGGGTTGAATACATATTCAGTTGCTTTTGTTTTTCCCCAAGATTCTGCTGTTTGGATAAGTCCTGTTCTTTGTGCAACTTGACCAGCACGAGTCTGAACTCCTCTTACCAGCCATTCATTAGCAGCTTTGGTGAGCCCTGGAGCGAATCTTGAAGCGACAGGTCCCCATACAGGCTTTGTTAGCTTCGCTCCCCACTGCCAAAACTTTCCACCTGCAAACATTGTTGCTATATCTCCTGGCATCGCCATTCCTATTACAGGGGCAAGCATGTCCTCCCACCATGTGGTATTTTCATATTCTTCTGGGCTGTATCTTGGTTTTCCTGTGGCAAATTGTTCTGAAGCCCCTGTTATAGATTGCATGTAGGCCTTTTTCCACATAGGGGCAGAATTTTCATCAATGAACCAATCGAAACTTTCCTCAAGAGTCGATAGTTTCTTAGAGTGGTCCTCTTCTCCAGAGCCTATTGAGGGGACGAATGATTTTTTTACTTCTTGTCTTTTTCTATATAAACTTAAACCTTCTTGATCAGGCTCAACAGTAGAAGGATCTAATTTCAGTCGTTGGATCGCATCGGCATAGGCTCGTGATGGGTAGTCTCTTACACGACCTGCACTAAAAGGGACCTCCTCTAGATACCTTTTAAAAAGTTCTTGTTTGCTAATACTATAATCAGACATTATTCAGAAAGAGATTTTATAAATCTTTTAATTTCTTTATTGTAATCATCTGACAATTTTTTTAGTGCCTTCGGATCAAATGTCATTACCTTTTGTGTCATTAGGATCTTTTGCATTTTATTCAATATCTTCCTTTGTTTCTCATTTGGCTTTATCTTCTTTCCATCAACTTCTATAGTGAAGTCTTTATCCTTCAAGATCTCTTTTAGCCCCTTATGATCTGATATATATTTTTCGATTTTGTTTGTAATTGAAGACTGTTTTTTAAATTCAGCTTTTTTAGCTTTTAGATCTTCTTTAACTTTCTGATTTTTCGCTCTATCGCTTGTCATTATAAGCTGATCTGCAGCTTTAGAAAAATCAAACACCTTTTCAGCAGACACAGGTGGAATGGATGGGGATTTAATTCCATATTTTTTATTTAACGCCATATCTAATTTCATGTCCAGTTCTGTTTTATATGAAGACTTTTTATTTATATTGAGGCCTTGTGCCTGACCTCTTCTTATGGCATCGTTAATAACCTTTTTGTCAGTACTGATTAAAAAGTCTGTATTGTCCTTAGAAAATGGATTTCTTGGGGCTTTCCTCAATGTATAATTAAGAGTCTGAAATATTTTAGTTGCAAGACCACTGGCAATATTCTCATTATCAACATTTGTAACAGTTAATATATTCTCTTTTATTTCTTCAGGGGTTTTAACAGTTATGTCTCCATTTTCGTTTGTCGTTAACCCTGTTAAGTTTGCTATAGTGGGATCTGCTGCCACCTTTTTAGTTTCGACTGGATCTGCTAAAGCTTTAGTTTTAGTTTCGACTGGATCTGCTGGAGGCTTAGTTGGGATTACTGGACTTTCCTCCATCCACTGATCCTCTGGAATAACCCTTCTCCCATCTTCATCTAATACTAAACCTTCTGTTGATCCTGTAGGTACAGCAGCATCAAAAAATTCATATTGCTCAAATTCCTTTGGATCAAGATTTGACATAAGGAAAAGATTCTGCAAGTAATTATCTCCATCTGTTATATATTGATAATTAGCATTCATTCTTTTTAGGCCATCCATAACTTGTTTTAGATGGTTCTCTAATCCTTGTGTTGTAAATTGTGACATTGGAAGTTGGGTGCCATCAGGCAGGGCTATAAATTGGTCTGAATAAGAAGACATTATAGGCTGTCCAGTTACAGTGTCTACACCTCCAGTTTCAAATTGTAAATTTTCTATATCCATCTTTACGCCATTGTACTCTATAATCCCTCCAGATGCATCAGCCTGATTTAATAATTGTTTTATTTGAGTAACAGTTCCAAATTGTCCCATCATTGCTTTTTCTAGGGCTCCTGCTGTCTCTCCCTTTCTCTTTAGGTGGACATTTTTAAAATAATCAGGACCTTTTAGTATAGCTCTCTTGTCGTTATCTGAGAAATATCTAGATTCATTTAGAATAGCATTGCCTTTAAAGGCGACATCATCAATGAATTTAATTATAAAATTATTTGGCTGACCTCTGTATGCACTTTGATGTATATCTGCGTATTTAGGGATCATATCTTGCATATTAGAAACCATATCTGCTAGTTTCTGATTCTCTTCAACAGTCGGAACTATTTCATTGTTCAACCATTGATCATAATATGAATCCATTCTTTTAAACTCATCTTCCATATTAATTCTTGATGAATTATCAGCCTTCATTTTATTAAAGCTGTACTTGGCAGCATCAATATAATCTATTGTATCTGCATCAAACTCATTCTGATTATTGGAAACATAATCATTAAACTTTGATTCCATGCTTTCTATGTGGTTTTGGTTTAAAGGGTCATTGGCAGCCAGTTTTATCCACTTCTCCATATTCCCCATATGTCTAGATCTTAAAGCATTCGCAGTTCTCGAAGCCGAAGCATTCATACTTTGAATGGTATTAATAAGATTTAAAGCGTTATTTAGATCATCATAGGGATCTTTTATTTTCCATCCGTTTGCCATATAATACTCCTATGCGTATAAGTTTGCTAGTTTCATAAGATCACCAGAGAGCCTTCCTCTTTCTTTTCCTATTTGCCCTAGTACTGATGATAGTATATTCTCTTGTTCTTCTTGATAAGCAGATCTTTGTTCCTCAAGCCACTGATTATAAGCACCACTGCCAGCAAGTCCTCCTGTTGGATCAGATGTTGCCATTGCAGTTAATATATCAAAAGTTGGATCTGTTTGAGCTTGTTGTATATAAGGAGACCACCCACCTACAAGAAGTCTGTCGTATTCTTCTGGATCAACCATTAAATCCTCGACTTGATCTCTATATTTACCTGATTTGAAATCTTTATATTGTTGACTGTTATACCATGCTTCTGCTGTAGGCTCTTGACCTTTTGTCATTACATATTGATTTCTAAAGGCATTCATCGCAACACTTTCTTCTAGACTTCCAGCTTCAGTTAAAAGCATTTGCTCATCTATTGCCAAGTTCCTATAGTCTTCTTCTTGAACATCTCCCCATTGCATACTTATATCATTTGATATATCTACATCAGACACCCCTTGAGATCTTGCATGTGATGCATAATCTTGAGCCGTTACATATCCTGATTCATTTGCTTTAGGGTTTTCAGGGTCATGCATTACTTCATTTGTTTTATACCATCCCCAATAGTCATCATCTGACCGAGGGTCATTCTCAACAAATGGCATATCAACACCCTTTCCTGCTACTTTACCTCCAAATGTTATATTTTCATAAATATCGCCCAAACCTCTCATATTACCAAGATCTCCACCCTCCTGGACTTCTCCCCATCTAGGACTTCCAGGAAGTATCATATTTGGATCTGTTAGCCCTCTAAGCTCATCATCGCCTTCGTATTCACCTAAATACCAACCTCCTTCACCTAGATTGGCATCCCACCCCTCTCCAGGCATAAGGGCAGAGTATGCATCTGCAAAAGGTGATAAAGCAGTGTTCATAATAAATCCAAGAGGCCCTCTATCCCAAGGATTCTCTAAATTGTAAATTAAATTGTCGTCCCTCCAAGGAGTTACTTTTGAATATAGATGACCAAGAGCAACTAAAGGCTTCCCTTGCCTTATAGCTTGCATTGGCTTCGATTTGGTTACATTTTTATTCCACCACCTAGAAAGTCTACTTCTATACTCAGGCATTCCTGTGTTAGGATTGATAGTTCCAGACCCCATATATTGAGTGAGAAGCTCCCCTGCTTTGCCGTGCTTATCAATTAAAGAGGCTTCCATAGGGTTGACATGAGATAATCGGTTGTTTACATACCTTAATTCAGTATCTCCACCTCTTCCTTGATTTTTAACTAATTTATTCAACATACCTTATTGTCCTCCATACCTTTTAACTGTGGTAAGCCAGTCATTAATTGTTTCCATAACATTTGATCTGTTACTTTGGACTTGTTGGAGGATGTTTGACAGAACTGATGATCCTGCACCACCAAATTTATCTAAACTGTATTGTTTCATTAAATTCGATAAACCTCCTGATGTAAATCCTCCAAGATTCCTACCTTGCATTTTCTTTAAAGCAGATCCAGGTTTTCTCATTTCTCTGTCAATCAACGGTTTAAAATGTTCTATATTTGACATTTTGAATGTTTCTGGATCAACAGCAGGGAACATATTTGATCTAAAGAATTTAGGATTTAAATTATACCTCTCAACCAATGCTCCCATAATACTTGATGGATCATAGATATTAACATCTAAATCTCCGAAAATCCCCTTTAATTGTTCTCCATATCCTGGATATTTCTGTTCTGACATTTATCCTCCTAATACCTTAAATTATTTCTGCCTCTTTGTGCTTGATACACCCACGGACTGTCCCAACCCCCAGCCGTTAACCTTTTTAAAATTGTTGGAGCCATAGACATAGCAAAATTCCCTAACGGAGATACTGATACTGGAGCAGTAGCTTCGGTTGTGGGAGTTTGAGCAAGAGCCTTTGTATAGTCTGGGTTAATAGTCGCACTAGGCCCTAATGACGAAATATTTTTCGCAGCATCTGTAGTATAGCCTTCCCATAAATCGCTAGGTATAACAGCTTCGGCTCCTGGTGAGAATTGAAGTTCACTTCCAGGAGTATGTATAAAATCTTTTATAGTTACATTGCCTGTAGGGGCATCTTTACCCCCATAAATTAGTTTTTGAACAACGCTCCAATCTGAAGGATCCCCTGAAGGGGTTTTAATTCCTAATGTTTTAGGATCCATTGCATACTGAGTAACCCCTTCACTCATGGTTCCTCCTAGTATATAATTTTTTAGTATTTCATCATAATTTCTTAAATTCTCGATATCCCCTTCAAGTGGTCTGTATCCCTCATATTCAGAAATTAATGCATCTAATTGTTCTTGAGCCCCCTGTGTTCCAATATAAGCCCCTCCAGCCCTACCTAGAGTTGCTCCTCCTTTCGTGAAAAGGCCTGTACCTCCAGTTATTGCGTCAAGTATAGCTCCAATTCCACTCCCTATAGCTGTGCCTGCATCGGACATCTTTTCTGCTGTCTCTCCAGTCTCCGTAGTAACATCTTCAGCTTTTCTTGCAAATTCATTAACAATTGTATTTTCACTAAACCGTTTCCACCAATCGGCAAGTCTTGCTGAAGTCTGAGATTTTAGTTGCCCTACTGTATTTCCTGCGAGTAATTGTGCGATTGTTGCCATTATTTCTCCCTTTTCTGACGATATAACTTAATAAATTTTATACTTTTTTCAAAATGCATTATTGTGAGTTGATCCAATCAACTATTTCATTTAATTTATCTATTATTTGTGTTATGAACATTCCTGTCGTGTCTCTATCTAAAGTTTCCCTGTCATTTGGTTCTAAATTTATTCTATCCATTATATTGTCATCTCCAAAGTAACGCTAGCATTGACATTTTTAGTCCCACTTCCATCTGTATATCTTGCAAGTAAAAACACTTGATGTCCTGCACTTAAACTATAACTTAAAGCTCCTGATGTAATCGCATAATATCTACTAGCAGTTAAATTACCTCCTACTTCCAATGTACTTCCAATCTGTGTTGCTGTACTTGCTGTACTTGATCCGTTAGCAGGGACAGTTATATCCCATAATTCAAACTCATAAGGCTCTGTTGATGTTACATAAAAATTTATTCTTGCTCTTGTTAATGTAACTGCTTGGATTGAATTAAAAATAGAATATTTCAATTCTCCTATACCAAAATCTGAAGCAGATACCGATGTCCCTAGAGATTGGTTCCCAACATAATAAGTATTAACAGCAGACATTCTCCAATTCATAGATTGGTAGGTAGCGTAGGCATATTCAGTACCTCCTGCATTGTCATCTACATATTTTTTAGTAGCTACATGTGTATCTGCAGAAGGTGTGTATGTCCCTCCATTCTCTTGTAAAATAAACTCTCCTCCACTTGCCAGATTAATAGACACATCTGTATTTGGAGTTATGCTTAAATCGCCATCAGGATCAATTGTAAGATTTGCATTTGCTGCAGCTGCGTCCACTGTTGAGATTGTTGTCTCTCCATTATTACCACCTGATGAGATTTGAAAATAATCATCTGTATTTCCGTTCCAAGCATACAATACTAAAGTTGGTACAATAGCCCCCCCATTTGAAAAGCCTATTATTTTCTCCTCACCATTAAGGATTGTTAAATCCCTTCCACCTGTATTTAAATTTATATCATTAGAAACTGATGATGTTGAGCTTGTTAAGTTTATAGCTCCTCCACTTTGAAGTGTAAGATTACCACTTGTCGTAATTTTTGAGCCACTCCTGCTTCTTGTTGTTAGATCTACAGTGCCACCTTTAACCTTTAAAGCACCATTAACTTTGACACTTCCGTTGGGTTGGACTATACTCTCTTCTTTTTTCTTTGTATGTTTAGTTAGAGACTGTTTCAACTCTGTCCCATACCATTTATTTGCATACTTAACGAACAATATTGGCTTTCCATTAACTAATCTTACCTGGATATCTCCAATTTTTCCAAGCCTTGCATCTGGTGCACCTGTCCTATTTAACACTTTTCTTCCTATATACTATTGTGATATCACTAATTTCTGTATCTGCAGAAACAGGATACGATCTTAAAACTGATGCTACACCCTCAGTTTGAGCATCATTATATTCAAATCCAGATCCAATCCTTTCATCAAGAGGATAGAGTTCTAGTTGCATAGAATACACATTATTCGCAACACTGCTATTTTTTGGTTTTAAAGCGACTGTATGCCAATCACCCCCACCCTTCCTTGCTCTGATTTTACCTTTAGTTGAAACTTTATTAACCCTGTGTGTTTTATTCCTACTGGCAGGCCAATCATCAACTCCAGAAGGACCATCTAGTGATAAATTATCCCAATCTGATGTTTGAAATCTATCTTCTAAAAATATTGCATCTGGGGCGTTGTGATCTTTAATTATATAATTTAAATCTTGAGTGGAATTAGTTGCAGTTGTCCCTGTTACCTCACTATAAAGAGATGTGTCATCTTCTATTTCATTATACAGAGATTGATCAGGGCATTGCCAAACAAGGCAACTCTGGGCATCATCAAATTTATCATCAAAACCTGTATCTGCTATAAAGTCATATCTATCGGTATCCGTTGCAAGACCTCTAGTCCCAATATCAACAGTTTGTATATCTATATCTTCTGTTTTTTGACCATTAACATAAAATCCTGCACATAGATTATGTCCACCTCTGTAAGTAATATATACTTTATATATTTTTTTTCTAACGCCTGGAGAATCAAAATCAATTATAGGAGATCTATAATAGACAGCTTTTAGATTCATATCAAAATGTTTAGGCATGTTATTGTTAACCCAATAATCATCAGCCCACATTAGTAAATTAGGTATTAGTTGACCATTAACAGGTTCAGACCAATTAGATGGACCATCTGGACAAGTCGCCCAATTTTGACCGACAGGTGATGCTGCATTCCATGTATCGCTTGTATAGCCACAAGGTCTAGATGCAGATACAACTAAATGCCCATCTCGATTTGTTACAAAATTAGTTTTTAACAATGAATATGGTTGATGAACCCAATAAGTCTCTCTTCGATATTGATTATTGTAAGTATAATCTTTGTTTAGAGTTATTGATTTAGGGGCGTATGTCCATGATTTGTTTTTAAAACTGTATAAATAGCAATCTCCACGAGATTGAGTTTGACATGCGTAGTTCCCACTTTTATTGATAACTAATTTATCAGATGCTGCATCATAGCCTACAGTAGGGGTTGAACCATAATGCTCAGATCCAGACGGAGATCCAAAAGCCCATTTTAAAAGACCATGAGATTGAAATGAATGAACATTAGGTTGATCAGATCCTCTGTTAAACGGATCAAATAAATCATCCACATCGCTATTCCAAAACCCTTGCCATCCATTAAAAAAAGAATGATTTTTATTGAAATAGTGATGCCCAAAAGGTGAATTAAATCCTGACATTGAACTTCCCTTTATTACTGATTTGTATTTTGGTGCCTTTGCCCACGGTAATGCCAATTATATTACAACTCCTTTTGGAAGTTTGTGGGGTCTTCCTGATGCCAAACTGTCTTTTGAAAGATCAATAACATCTTCTCCATCATAAAGATAAGCTCCACCAGAAGTTGCCCATGCGACTCCATGTTTAGTTTGTGTTACTTGCCCTGGATTATCAATTCCGTATCCTTGGTAAGATCCAATAACTTCCTCGCCTTCATCTGTCACTTCTATAATATATAAATATTTTCTTTTAAATTGTAGTATTCTGTCTCCAAATGCCTCTAAATGAACTATTTCATCTCCATCTCCAACAACAACATCTACATAATGAAAGTTATCATCAGGGAATTTATCAAATTGATTAAGAGGCGATTTCATCATCCTATCTTCCATAACTTGTCCCCCAGGAAGCATAATATTCCCAACATAAGCTCTTCTTTTAACAATAACAGCAGTCTTCCAGTGAACCATAAACCCTATTCTTTCTTCATCGACATTTTCAACACAACCTGTACTATTATGTCCATTTAGTGCCTCATATGTCAATGTAGGCTGACCTTCCATTCTATACCATTCAGTTCTATTTGTAAAGATACCTCTTTGCTGCATCCATCGATTGCCCTCTAAATCTGCATTTTGAGGTGCTAAATACTTCGATGTTTCACCTTTTTCTGATACGCAGTTATATCCTGTTGAAGTACCTCTTGTCATGTCAATCTCCATGAAATTATACCAATTGTCCTCATTGTTTGGTTTCATGTATAATCTAAATTTTGATATTCTGTAATCAATAAGACCATATCCATTATGAAAGAATACTCTAAAGGCTGGAGCAATCATCATAGGCCTATCTGGAATTTCATTTATTTCTTCTGCTGTTGTTTCTTGATCTAACATGTCAGAATAGATCCCATACATATTGCCTTCTGATTGAGCAGAATGTGTAATCAATTCAGCATCAAGTGGGAATAATGTAGAAGGCGTACCAAAAATAACTTGACCTCCTTCAGTATGATCTATATGTTCTGAATCTGCAAATTCCTGATTCCAATTATTATCTTTTGGATCTATATCAAAAGTTGTATTAGCATCGATTGCTTTAACTTGATATGTTCCGTTATATAGTAATGCACCGTTACTATCTTTACAATTAATAAGTCTAACATAATCACCCACTGCAAGACCGTGAGCAGAACCCACGGTAAACCTTTCTACATCTGTCTGTTTTGTTGAAGCAGCACTCATATCTAATTTTGTGCCTCCCCATACATCTGTATTATCCCAATCGTAATACTGCCCATCATCTTTCAAATTTAAAGTAAAATCCCTACCTTCCTCACTAGCATCTTTTCTAAACATAACAATATTACTTTCCTGTCCATCATCTCTTACATAACTAACTCCCAGTTTCCAATCTCTTTGCAACTCAATAGGAATGGTAGTTTTGGTTTTAAATGATGTTTTTGAAAAGCCAAATTGTAATTTTAATGCAGGCATTGGCAGTTCAGGGATTTTCATAAAGTTGCCTAAAAGAGTTGAATCTTTCCAAAGACCTTGAGAATCTATATTAACAGCATCATTTGTTATATCTTCCGTATCAGAGCGATCATAATATAAATATTTATCTATATAAGATTGAGCTGTAACAGCTCCTGTCGCCTCATCTCCAATTCTTTTTGGGAAAAATAATGGAGCAGATGGGTAACACCTCCATCCTTTAACTTTAACTTCTCCCAAATCATCTGGGGAGTCAGAATTTGCAAATCCTACTTTATATGTTTTTTCTATCCATCCGACAGATAGGGATGTAAACCAAAATTTATAAGGAATCCTTTTCTGATAGATTCCATTTCGATCAGATCCATCCCAATTATTCAATTCTCCATAGTGCTCCATCATAGCAAAGCCATACTTATTTTGATAAACATCTTCTATATATTGTCTAGTTGGATGAAATTCCATTTCAAAATCACGATCTTGAGTGAAATTATTACTACACATTCTGTAACTTCCATCCACATAATAGAACCCTGTTGAAGGAAGATCTCTGTAGGAAGTTACTGATGCAGTATATGACCCTGTTTTTAAATAATTATCTGGATGATAATAATCCCTATGGCACATATGAGCTACAGGAAATGGGACAGAAGACGCAAATATTGCTAAAGATCCTTGCCCATAACCACCATTTAAATTGCCTTCATTGCCATGAACATAATGATTCCCATTGCTCTGGGCTACATAGTTCCATTCTCCAAAAAATTTTGGTAGACTTCCATCGGTATGGGGAAGAGGCATATACATTTTATGATCTTTTTCATCTAAAATAGAATATTCTTCTGGAGGGGTAACATTCCAAGACATCAAACGCTTATCATTTGCGTCTTTTTTCCATATAAATGGATCAGTTTCATCTAAATAATACCCATAGGTATCAGCATCTCCAATATTCCACCTTGCAAGAGACCAGCTATTAATCCATCCATCTTCAGGAGTTCCACTAGGGGTTCCGTCTCCAACAGGTCTTTCATTCAATCCCCCTAAATTTGAAAATGACCAAGGGGTTGTAGCTCCACCAGCAGTAGCATCGTGTGTAAAATGAGCACCGTAAGCACTACCAGTTGTTTCAACATGAACCAAATAATGCCCATATTGATCTTTTATAACATTCCATATTTTATGACCAAGTTCATTGGCACCAGAATGATTCCTCATATCTCCATATCCACTTGCACCTTGAGGGGTTATACTCTTAAAATATCCTTCTTGCCAGTACCAATCAACTCCACCAGAATGAAAATTACCTCTTAAATCGTAGTCATGAACAAAATATTTTAGCCCCCTACCAAGAGGAGTCCAATGTACATCTTCATAGCCATGATCAACTGCAGAAGAGTGGGCAGCCTTGTTTTGCACCCCTTGAGAATAAAATCCACAAGCAGGCATCAAATCAAATGTTTGCCCTGCAACACGAAGTTTCCCTTCATCTGAAACATCAAAGTTCCAAAGAAGAGTACTGCTTGTTTTTTCAAGATCTTGAGGTGCTTTTTTAGTAACAAGCCCTGTACTAAAATCGGTTATCTTAAAGGTTTCTTTAGGCATTATGTACCTGAACCACCACCGTGTGTAGTTCCATCAGACCATCCTGGATTCATCTTCGTTGAAGAAGCTCTAGTTCCACCTCCAGATGTTATCGCAAAGTTTTCTACAGTTGAATCATCAATGAAGTCATCAACTACGCATATTTTAACATAAGCCTCTCTAATACTGTTTAAGCTTCTTGCGTTTACAGATGCTATAGTATTCTTTCTTCCACTTCTCTGATACCCAGATAAAGCAGAATTAAAACATGCTAAAAATTTAAACTCTCCCAAAATAGGACATCCTTCAAATCTCATAGTTCCTGTTTCATAGTTTATCCATCCACTGCCCCCAGCAGCTCTATTTAAATTTCCATGTCCATCATCGAACATTATCGAAGAATAATCATCATCTTCAGGATATGAAGGTGCTATCTGATTTTCAGTATCAAAGGTAGTTACTGCAGGTATATCCCCTACTCCCCAAGGAGTTGTTCCTGATGTGGGAGCTGCAAGAACGCAATTTGCCCCTGTGTGGTTATGAAGATTAGTAAATTGAATATCTCCATTTACTATATCAACACTTGCATGACATCTGACATTACTCGAATATGTCGAATCAATTGCATCTTGTATTTTTCTCAACACTCCTGTGCTTTTTGCTCCTTTATTTCCCCAAGTAACATCATTCTTGTCAGTGGTAAAAGATATACTGGCGAATGAAGTTCCTGATAATGTAATATTGAATGCATACGCAGTATTTTTAGCCAGTCCTGATGATCTCGAAGGGTGGACATCTCTCATTCCAAGTCTAGTAAAACCACCTTCTGAAAATTTAATAGCCACAGATCCTGGCACTATTCCTTGAGGATAAGATTGACCACCAGTTCCATTCTGTCTTCCATATCCAAAGAAATTTGTAGTCATATACGATCCTTTTTCATCAGTGAATACTTCAGTATCAGAAGAATTTATATTGTCATCTGTGTATTTATTTTGGAAGTAAAATTCAACATGAGAGTCGTCAGCGTGTGTTGCAGCTGTACTTCCTGCTACTCCACGAGCTACAGTTATATCTGTATTACTGGATACATCTGCTGTAACTTGCATAATTTCATTTTCAACTCTAATTAAATCATATTTTTTAAAAAAGTATGTATCTCCACTATCTAAAACCAATGTTGTTACTGTAGTATCACTTCCCATGCCTGATCCGTTTATTTCAACAGAAGTATCTGTAGCTGAACCACTATGATTGTAAGGTTGTACATTCCCAGCTTCAGCTGGAGATGTAAAGGAAGTCAATTCATATTTTTTCCCAGCAGATTGCAATGTTGCTGAAAATGGATTAGATTGATCTGTGTTTGTATCATATGTAAACATTTGAGTTGTAGGTAGATGCATATACTCACCACCATTCAATATAAAGCACAATACATGGTTATAAGGATCACCACCCCTAATCTCATCATCACTGTTATCGAATGCATTCAATACTATTTGAATTTCTACTGGTTGCTCAGTTACATTATGAACAAGCATAAATACACCCTTACCAAAATTGGAACTTGATTTGGCAGGGTCGAGTTTAATTAAATTTGTAAGGCCATCAGAATTAGTTACTCTGATTGTTTGCTCAAATGTAATATCAGAATTACCAGAAGATGATATACTTCCTCCGATACCACTGCCATATCCACCTGTAGCATTATAAGTTAAATTAGTCGAAACTGCCATTCTCTCTCCTTTATTTTAAATCTTTAAGGAAAGCGATAATATGGTCATCAACAAGGTCAATTACCCATAAAATTACTTCCTTTTCCTTTTCTTCGCTTAATCCCCAGACATCAAATTTATCATTTAATTTATCAGCAACTGCATTCTGAAATTCAGGATCTTTAATTTTATCGACCAATAAATCAACTAACTTTCCTTTTTCTGCTGACACTAAATCAGTTACATACCCTTTTACTGCTTCTTCTATCTGCTTCATTATTACTCCTATGTTTTCCTTGATCTGTTCTTTGACTGAGGCTCAAAGCCTGTTATCTTCCCATTCTTGTGAGACGCATCTAAGCCATCTCCGTTTCCGTATGTACCTTTATCTCTATTATATTTATTGAGTTTTGCTCTGTACTTTTTTTTCTTTACTTGATAAGTGTCATACTCTCTTCTATAGTTTCTTCTATGTCTCGCATCTGTAGTTTTCATTACTAGACATTACCTAATGGATTATTCTGATTCCTTTTGTAAGGATTTTGAAAGGGGTTGGGTGTTGGACTTGGTGATGGTGCTCCTCCTGGCGTTGGAGGTGGTGTTCCACCTGGGCCTTGAGGAGTGAAGCTACCCCAAGATGCTCCACCTAAATTAGGATCTATTCCACCTTGGAAGTTAAAGCTCCCAAAGTCTTCAAAGGCTTGGTCTAGATGTGTATATCCTCCTACAACAGGATTATAAGTATCAGAGTTTGGAACAAACTGTCCTCCCACATAATCACCTTGAGCACCATGCCAAGCATCATATATTCCCTGTTCATCCCAAATAGCATTTCCTTGGTCATCAATTCCTGTCATAAATTGATTGGCCCATCCTGGATCTGATTGTAGGGCTTGATGAAACCACCAGTTTGCATTAGCTGGATATGTAGACCAGGGATTCCCAGGACCTTGTGCGTCATCATAACCCACATAAGGGTTATTAAAACTAGGATTTGCTGAATCAATACCTCCAGGATTATAATAATCACCATATTCTCCACCGAAAGTATTTACAAGCCAATCCAAATATCCTGATAATCTATTTTCGCCCAAATGTACTCCAGCGTCAGGGTCCCATATACCTGACCCCCAAGGGTTTCCTTGCCATCCAAAAGATGGATCAGGGTAATTACCTCCACCCCATTGCCCTGTTGGTATCTGTCCAGGATTACTATAATCTAAACTTCCTGGGTTAGTATTAACACCTCCTGTGAATCCACCCATAGCTAATTGATCCCAGATAGCTTGATTTGTGGCTTGTTGAGCTGTCCATAGGTCAGCTCCTGGTGCTGTATAACCCAATGAACCTGATCCCCATGCATCACTTGTTACATTTGAAGTTTCTCCTGTTTGCATCCCTGCTTGTCCCTGTCCTGGTTGATTATAAAATCTTTGTCCTGGGCTGTGTCCGTGTCCTGGTATATGTGGCATATTAGTAACCTCCTATTGAATTGTTTTGTCTTCTTTTATATGGGTTCTGAAAAGGATTAGGCGTTGGACTTGGCGATGGTGGCATGTTATTTGCACTTATCGCATTATTATTAATTGGTTGTGTAATCGGAGGTGGCGTTGGTGCTCCTCCTGGTGTAGGAGGTGGTGTTCCACCTGGCTGTCCACCCATATTACCAAAATTACCCCAACTGGCTCCACCTAAATTCTGTCCTCCCCATGGATCAAATTGAAATCCAAAATTTGCCATCGATGGTATATCAGTAGGATCATACCATTGTTGTTCACCGTGATAAGTTCCAGTCATTGGATTCCAACCTTGAACAACATCTCCACCCCATGGACTTAATGGGCTATATCCTCCAAATTGTGCCATCATATCATCCCACCAATGTCCTTGTCCTTCCGACCAAGAAGGATTATTTACATTGTATAGCATTGTAGGGTCAACCCAATACATATTGATTAAACTGTTAGGATCCTCTGTGATAAAAGGACCACCCCAATTTTCCCAATTTTGCGACCACCAATCACCGAATCCTGAAAGATCCACTCCAGCAGCTGCAGCATTCTGAGCCCAAGGCATGTCCCACCAATTCTCCCAAGGACCCCCTCCTCCAAAATTACCACCAGGGCCAAAAGGACTCTGCCCTCCATAATCTGTTTCCATTTCTCCACCCCAACCTGGGCCTAAAGCTCCTGGATTGGTATTTATTCCAGAGCCGAAATCAGTCATGCCTAATTGATCCCACCAAGCTTGTTCTGTAGCATCTTGTGCTATATGTCTAGGGGCTCCTGGTGCTGCTGCGTTCCATCCTTGGTCTGATCCTACCATAGAAGTCTCTTCGGTCTGCACCCCTGCCTGTCCTTGCCCTGGTTGAAACTGGGTATATCTGTGTCCTGGTGTATGTGGCATAACTACTCCTTTATCTCTTTAAATATTTTAATTAACATGTATACTAATGTGGCAATTGCTGCCATTGCACTAAAAAACGGAGGAGCCCATTCCAACCAACTTAAAGTAGATCCTGCCATTCCTATTGTTGAAGTTCGTAAAGTATCTTCCAACTATTTCTCCTTTTTTTCTTTTATCTTGCATTTGCAAGACTCGCATTGTACAAAATCTCTTTGAGGATGTGCCATTTTTTCAATGAGATCTAATCTTTTTTCTATTGATTCAACTTTATAATCTAATTCATTGTCATTTTCTACATATGACAACACTTTATCTAGCTTAAATTGTTTAGCTACCAAACTGATAACTTTGTTTATTAGAATACCTTGTAACATTAATTGTCCCTATGTTCCTTTTTAAAGAGCTTTTTTAGTATATGCTCTATACCCTCCACATATCCTTTAAGTGCCTGAAAATCTAGCTGTGTGGCCTTTATTTGATCAATTAGCTTAATAGTAATGCCTTCAAGTCGCTTAAATCTCTCATCTAACTCTTCCATCAATTCGTTTTGAATGAACTGATTTTGTTTCCAAATAAAATAACCAAAAGCTGCTGCTACCGTTAAAGGTATTCCAAATTGCTCTAAAAATGCTATAGGTTCCATTATTTATTTCCATTTATAAGCTCACCCCATAAGGAGGTCTTTCCATCTATTATTTGTATTATATGCACTGTAAATCTTCCTTTATCGTAAAAGTCAACTATTGCAAATGCGTGACTCCAATTATGCTGTCTTCCCCCAAGCCAAGAGTTTTGCTCTTCTGTCATATCTTTTAAGCATCCAATACTCCAAGCACTCTTAACACCATCAAGATGTGTAACTGAACTTTGTTGAAGGTCGTGATGATGTCCGTACATAATATTGCATCCAAGTCGTAGTAGATGGTTTCTCGTATGTTGGATTCCAGCAAAGTGGTGTCCATGATACATTGCCAACTTTCCCATCTTGAAGTACTTTCCCATTGGATGATACTTGTATTTTCTTTCTTTTAGTTTTACGCATTCTTTAAACCTATACTCCTTTAAGAATGGATGCTCTTCAACAAACCTATTCATCCAATCATCATGATTACCTTCAATCAT
>TARA_R100001594_G_scaffold124984_1_pt1 | contig 29897 bp, 22 predicted proteins | sample TARA_R100001594 | Tara Oceans TARA_R100001594 (sample SAMEA2622752) | marine metagenome | biome: marine biome (ENVO:00000447); feature: marine epipelagic mixed layer (ENVO:xxxxxxxxx); material: "saline water (ENVO:00002010), including plankton (ENVO:xxxxxxxx)" | depth 150 m | reverse complement strand
TTGGCGGGCGACGTAGTATTGATACCAACACGATTATTGTCGGCATCGATGGATAGGGTTCCGCTATCTACCTCCAAGTCATCAGCATTTACGACTGTAGCAGTAGTTGTTCCAGAAACAGTTGCATTAATTGTTGGGGATTCAAGACCCATCACCCACCTCGAACATATTCAAAGAAAAACTCGTATGCCCCATCGTTATCTGCTCCACCATCAAAACCGGGCCGAAAGTAGAGACGACCATTTGCGTCCGTCTTTACTGGGATATCGCTGCTGAACACATCATTAATTGGTGTACCTACAAGAGTAGTACTGTACGCCATACGCTCATTAATATCGCCATTAGTAAACGAAGCTGCTTGCCCAAGACGGGGCGTATAGTCCGAAGCGGATCCACCACTTCGAACATAGTGGAACGAACGGAGCATAAAGATTCCAGCTCCCCCACCCGGAGCAGGGAGTTGGAGTGTGGTCTCTTCAGAAGATCCTACATTCTCGTGCGTGCCGGAGACCCGACAGAAAACTCGCTCTGAGGACATGGGGGTCTCCTATCCAATAATCATGTATGTAGCAGTGTCACTGTTGGTGTCATTAGCCGTAATCGTCAGTGTGCCGCTAGTGATAACAGCTTTCGTAACATATCGACTACCGCCATTCATCGTGGCGACAACCGGACGACCATTGAATGCAGCGCCGACTGAAACTGTTGCAGTAGTGCCACCACCGAAGGCTACTTGCCCGCCGATCTGCCCAGAGAAAGCTCCGGGATTCAAAAGGATTGCGCCTGTTGAAGCGTGAACTGCAACAACATGGCCGATCTTAATATGGGGTTTGGCGGCTGTGGGCGAAAGTGTGTAAGCGCCCTCAGTATCTGACAAGTAAACCGGTTGTCCGACAGCCGAAGCACTTGAAGTATCAATATCTGTGATCAGCTTCCATGGGACAGCACAGGCGACGGTAGTTCCGCTATCAACTGCATAATCAGCAATCCAGAGAGTTCCACCGATCTCAGTGAAGTTATCAACGTCCGCTTGGTTAACAGTCATGTGGGCACCGGAAACACCAGTTGCCATGATGATGTCGTTCGCACTCAAGGCTTCAGAAGCCTTTACCTTGACTGCTGCGGAGCGTTGTTTATCGACGGACGGAAGGACTTGACGCTGCTTAATACGCATTTTTTACCTCGGGAAAGTTTTCAGCTCCTACCAAAACAGAAGGAGTATCAAAGGTAAAACTATTCTACCGTATTTTTATTGTTTTTCAAGAGCAGCCTTTCTTTTTAGTCCAGAAAGGTGGACAGCCGCGTCTCTTCTTCGCCTCTGGGCTTCGACATTAATGTCTACTGGATAGGTCCGATTCCAGCGAGTATAGTTACCAATAAGGCTCTTCGTATAATCCCAGATATCTGAATCTAAACCTCGGTTTTTTACATATGCAGCATCAACAATCCTTGGCAATGTTCCAATGAATCCGGGGACTGCCGAGAAAAGAAATCTCCAGTTTGCATGGCCATAAGGTTTTTTTGTTTCTGGGTCTATCCTTACGCCATCAGGATCTATACTTTGAATGATGGCAGCGTGAGAATCATTAATCGGCTGCCATTCAACCCCCAGTTCGGGGTGGTATTGGGTAACACCTACCATCGGATTAATTGTTTCACGAAGAAAGGGGTACATCAGCCCAGTTAAACCATCAAGACCTTTGATTCGGAGGTCTTTGGCTGCAGCCGATTCGCCCTTTGCCATGGCAATGATTGATCCCCCCAAGAGGGCGAAACCCATATTAATCTTAGCAACATCTACAAGAGATTGCATTGGGCCGATACTTGCCCAGTGGGTAACCGTCCGCCCTGTCTTGGCTTTTCGTTCTATCTCCGCCTGAGTAGCTGGCTCGATTCCAGTTACTGGATATGTTTCTTTCATCCAAGGTGGAACATAGGCTGGCGCAAGAGCATCATGATATGAACGAGTCTCAAAAAGCTCTTCCGGACTTTCCATCCCCAAGAGAATGGGCATCACATCTTGTTGCCCTCGATACATTTGTCGGAAAGCATTGAACTGTGTCTGCCCCGCCAAGGTCTCTGCCATCTTTTGGATGTTCGGTTTAGTGATGGGATCCAGAATGGCTGAGAAGAACTGCTTTTGGGCAAGCCGGAACCATCGATAGTATGGAAGAATCTGAAGATGGTAAAGAAGCTCTGCTTGAGAAATCCCATGCTTCCAATCATAGATAGCTTTATTGACTAAGTTGACGGATTCGCTGAGGCTGTGGCCCTCTTTCATGAGGATTAAACCTGTCCCCACCCGCTGCCGCTGTTGCATAGCGACAACAGAATCTTCAACTATTCGATCCCAATCTTTAAGAAACTTCTTTGCTCGGGCCGGAACCGCGCCCATGAGTTTACTGAGTTTTCTGAACTCCGGAGTCGTTCGTGAAAGCTGTTGAGCTTCCCGGACAAGGTCTTCGGCGATCGGAGTTTCCAGAACTCCACCTTCGATAAATGCCTTTCGGATTTGATCGCCCGAATGGATTGGGCCATCTTTGCCCACTCGAACAAAGAAATCTTTCCCCTGCCAGAAGTCCGCGATGTGTGGATTATAAATGGTCTCCACAGTTGATCTTAAGACTGGTTTTTTATGTCCGACCTTTTTAGATGTATTACTAATGTGGTCTTGTAGGGCTCGACCAAGTACTGGTATGGTCATCACCTCATTTTGTGCGAAGATCTTTGAAGCTGTGGTAAAGCCGATCTTCTTTTCAAACCACATTTGATTCCAATCTCCAGCCATTTGGAATTGGATATGGCCTTCGCTTCGAATAAAGAATCCACGAGTAAGGCCCTGCTTCAATATTAATAGATACTTTCGGCCAAGCCAGAACGCCGAGTTAGTTCCAGCAGCCGGGTCTAACGCTGGGAGGGCATCCAGAGTCTTGATGTCACCATCCAGAGACTTAGCAAGCTGACGACGGATCGGGGCAAGAGCCAGAAGATTATCCCCATCTGGGCCCAGAGCAGTGTTCACTAGTTTTTGGGTGAGTTCTTCTGATGTTCGTGCGAGGCCCCGAAATAGTATCTTGACCTTGGGGTTTGCGGATGAGTGCCCAAGAGTGCGTAGGGTGTTGAATACGAGATCCACATCTTTGACACTGGTAAACTCGCCTGAAAAGAACCGAGTAAGGTCTTTTGCTTCAGCCGAAGTGATTACACCGCCCATAGATTTCCGGGCAATGCGGCCCAGATCATGTGTCATGGAGCCCCAAAGAGTCGCCATTGCGCCAAGGGTATGGACACGGACAACACGAGCATCAAGATTCGTAATCTTTGTGCCATCCTTCAACTCTATTTTTCCGACATGTGGCTCAAGATGCTTTGCTGTCAAACCCCACATCTTTTTCGCCATTTCTTCATATGAGCTTGAGTTGGCGATAACCTTCCGAGCTTGAGAGTAGAGAGTTTTTCCCAGTCCCTGCGAAGCTGTCCATCCTCGGGGTAGCCACATGCGGGATACACCAAGGATAAATGGGTTCGCTCCGTCCCGGAGAAGGCTTTGGACATCAGCATAGCCTTGGGCAGCATCGACTTTCTGGGTTTCTTTTGCCCCTTTCTTCCCGCCTTTTAGGGCATAGGTGCCCTTATCGGCAGCGGCATACTCTTTTGCCCGCTCAAAATGCGTCTTCGGTCCGACATTCATTACAGTCGTTCGATTCATCGTCATTGTGTAAGATTGCGTACCATCCAAATACATATGTATTTTACTGACTGCTGCGTCTTGGTCGCCTACACCCCGAAGAATACTGGCAAGTTCCCCCTTGGACTGGTCAAAGAGATTTTCACCCGCTTTTAAAATGTCATCTTGATGCTTACTGGCCAATCCGATTCGGGCAAGTTGTGGGTCAAACTGCCAGACAAGGGCATTAAGGCCTTTGTACAGAAGCCCCTTTACACCGGGATTGTTGATCGAGTAAGCAATACTGGCTTCAGCCATTTCAGATGCCAGCTTAAGCTCTTGATTCTCTGGTAATAATCTTTCTGCCCAGACAGCCAGAGAGGTTGCTAAGTCATCTTGTAAGGCTCCCGCCTCTCTTGCTGTAATCCTGACGGGTCCACTGGATTCTAAGACTGATTTCAGGAGTTGACCATCTGCCCCATTCCGGGCAATCGTCTGCTCAAGAGCGTCCTCTCCAAACTCTTTGACGATTTTATTCCGTAGCCCAGCGGGATTGATTTCCAAAATAGAACTATTGAACTCTAATGATTCCCGAACAATGGGGGACTCCAACTCTTGAATCATTTCTCTCGTCGATGTCCACTGGCCCTTTTTGCCTGAGAAGCGGACTTGCGCAGCTTGTAGATTAAAGCGCATGTTCCCAGCTTCAGGGCTGAGGACTAAGGAATAGCTATTGCGATGAGCAAAGTCGAATGTTTCTGCGATAGCGTGGGCTTCTTCTGTCGAGTTCTTCAGCGGACTGGGAACCTCAAACTCTTTAATGAGAAACTGCCCATCATCCACGGTGCCTGAAATCTTAATCCCATTTGCTGTATCGAGGGAAGCTTCTGTCACATCTGGGGTAAGTCGAAGAGCCATCTTGGGCATCGGTACATTCGCTGGACCCACTTCTTTGATGGCTTTGCCAAAGATTTTTTGCCCAATGTGGGCATTCTCTTTTACTGTTTGAAGGCCCGTTCGGGGGAATAGGCTTATCGTAGAAGCTTTTTTGCGGGATACTTCGGCCAGCTTACGGAAATCATCAGCTCCCTGCTTTGCAATCTTCCGCCAACGGGCAGCCTTCTTAGCCTTTTTTACTTTTTGGTGGGTTCTGAACAGAGCATCAATCACTTTCTGTTGTTCTGACAGGATCTGCCCAGTCAGAGTAGTCCCTTTAGCTTTAGCTTTCTGATCCTTGGTACCCTTTAGGTCTTCCTTTCGCTTATTAATGGCAGCTTTGAGCTTCTGTGGGTTGGCCGCATATGCTTTTGAGACAAGAGATTTTAGCTCTCGGTTTGCCCGAACTATCTGAGGTAAGAGTGACCGGCGCTTCTTATTTAAAAGCGCATAGTTTTCTTCCATTTTTGTAAGAGCAACATCCCCAACGAACAACTCTTCTGCTTTCTTCAATCGTCGGCTTTCTGCTCGGCTTTGGTCCAGAAGTTTTTTATACAGATCTTCTTGTTCTTTTGTGATGACACCTTTCAGCGCTTCTTGGGCAGCCACATCACCCGCTTCCGCCTTAGCGGTCAGCAGATCGTATTCTTTTTGCGCCATCTTATTGACGTATCGCCGATCTTTACGGGCCTCTTTAAGTTCCCAGTGCGCATCCTTGTAGCGGCTTTCAATCTCTTTAAGCTTTTTATTCCACCCTATTGGGCCTTTCGATTCCCGAATAGCTTCTAGAGTTTTTTGGAAATCTACCCGGTTCAGCCCCAAAAAGGTTGATCCTCTCTCCCCAATCTTTAAGTCCTCAAGAACCTCTCTCGCTTTTACGGAACCGTTTTTTTCAATCCATTGTGTGGCTGCTTCGAACTCCCGCTCTAACCCTGCGTCACGCAACATCCGGGGAAGTTGGGGAGTCCCGATGTAATCGACTTTACTTGAAGCCTTATGTGCGTCCAGCTCTTCTTTGATAACCGAACGCGCATCTTGCAGCTTCAGTACTTTCCTTTGCAGTTCAAACCACTGATGGCGTGATGAAGAGGATGCGATGACCCGGAGTTCGGTTTCTGTTTTCTTTATCGTATCTTCTATTTCTTTTCTAATAGCTTTGAGGTCAGTAATCTGGTCGATTAGCTCTTTATGGGAGGCGGGAGCTTCAACCAGATTGTGCTGTTTCAGGGCATTCTTTTTCCTTTCATTTAGGAATGTTTGAAGCTCTATAATCAAAGACCGACGAGTGGTTTCCGCTGTTAGGTAAGCCCCCGATTCATCAAAGAGGTCTGCCATACGGCGATTAAAATCTCCGGGACTTGTCTCAAGACCTTCCATAATCTGGCCCGGAAGGGGATCTCTTTGTATTTGAACAAAATCAGGAGAAAGGTCTTTTGTTTTGCGAAAATCATCCAGAGTTTTTTGATGTTTCCATATCCCGACAAAACTAGTTTCAATCGAATTAAGTTCATCGATCTTAGCTGATACAGGTGAAAGTTGACCCACCATTTGCTGAACTTGGTTCTGCATATAAACGTATTTCTGGAAAGGTACGCTTAGGCTGTTCTCTATAGCCAGTTGAGCCTCGTATTCTCGAAGCTTTGCGGCTGACTTCTCCAACCCACGCCGAATACCTTTCTGCTTTCGGTATTCGATATACAATTTCCGCATTTCTTTTTGGATATCATCAACACCAAAGCGCAAGAGAGCTACTTCTTCTGACTTGAGTTGAATCATGTCATCAAGGATCTTGTAGATGTATGGGTCTTTTTCGGCTGCTTTCCTCAGTTTGATGACATCTTTAATGTCAAACTGCCTGCCCATAGAGTCCACAACAAACGGATGCTCTGGACCGTATGGCAAAGAATTATCGAACTGTCTCAGATCATCCTTAGCTTTTTTGACTTGGCCCTTCGCCTTCTGGACAGCAGACGCCGCTTCTTCCAGATTATCGAATAGTGGAAGAAGAAACTGCGGCGCAGTTTCTCGAACAACCATCCCCGGTCGATTGAAGAGCGGACCCGGACCCTTGTCCGCATGCTTAGCCTGATACGCCTCTAGAACTTTATCGAGATCAAGCTTGGCTAAGTCATTGGCCGGAAGACTAAAATCGTGAACACGGAGTGTAGTGTTTGGTACATCTTCTACGGAAACTCGAAGTGGGACTCCTGCTTCTTCAAGATCCTTGTAGAGTTTCATAACCGGGGGCTGTTTAAGTCCATCACCTGAACGGAAACCATACCCCTTGTTTTTTGCCTCTTTCAAAGCCTGCAAGTAGAGTTCGAAGCCCATACCCCTATGCCGAAGATTCTCCGGGATTTCGGCTGAAAGGATCTTCAACTCTCCGAGATCCATCTGGAATCGAATACCTGAAACAAAACCAGAAGGGGAACCTTCGGGAACCGCCGCAGCAGCTTCTCGAATCTCTTTTGACGTGATCGACCCAATCTTCGGAGAATGTGGAATTCGGGCATCAACCTTAGCTGCGATGGCCGCTTCCTCAGCACTCTTAGGTGCTGGTCGAGCCACACCTCCGGGCTCAAACTCTGTTCTCCAATGAGTCTGCCTCCGGGGGACTGGCAGAACATTTGCTTTGGCGTCGTTTAAAGCTATTTCTGCTTTTTTAAAGTTATCAATAGCCTTAGCGGCTATTTTTTCTTTCGCAGTAATGGTATCAACTATGCGCTCCCGCTCCAGCATAGTCTCCACTTGCTTATAGGGAATCGTATCAACCGCTTCTGGGGCGGTATTCTTTAGTTCTTTCTGAGAATCACGATACGCCTGTTTGATTGTTCGGCGATGTTCGTCGAGAGAACTGATTGTCCCAGAAGGTTCTCCCAGTTTACCCTCAACGTATGTTTGTAGTACCTGCGCTTTAGCTGGGTCTTCTTCACGCAAAGTTTGTCGAAACTTATCATAGGTCATGGCAGGATCAGCCGCTGCTTCATCCATCCTGTCCGCAAACTTGTTCAGTTTATGGAAGCGATGGAGCTTTAAGGCCATGCTGATGCCCTTTCCAAAGCCCAGAAGACTCAGTGTGATCAGGTCAGGATCAACAAAGTACGTCATGAATGGCGCGACAGCAGACCATTTACTATTCTCTGTGCTTTCCCTTGCTTTGAACTGCTCCGCTTTCGACGCCCCAAATGCTTTTGCCATCATGGCGGACATTTCACCCTGAATAGCTCGGCCTTCGTCTAAGTGGTAGTGGCCCCGAAGAAAGGTTTCAACTTCCTGTTCGGGTGTGATGCCCAAGTCCCGCATAATATCATCGGTATCAGGGGCGCTTAGTTCTATCCCTAATGCTCCTGCTGGCAGATTAGCTGCTGCAACTGTTGAGGATAGGAAAGGATTGATGTAAGCGTAAGCATATAGAGCCGCATCATCGATATCCATCAACTCTTTGCCATTCTTTGTTAGAACATCTCGAATCATCTTCATCTTGATCGCTTGATAGTCCATCGGACTCATGCGCATTGTCCAAGATAATGTCCCTTCTCGTGCAAGCTCGTCAACTGTGGGGTTGAAGACACCATAAGTATCTTGGGGCAATCCAATCTTTCTGCCGATCCAGTGGGTATTTCCGGTTCCAACCTTTCGTTTTGAGAAAGACAGGAGACGACGTTCCCATGCTGGTTTTTCCGCAAGGTCTTCAACTACCGGAACATTCGAGTCATAGAAAATCGAATCCCGCATTCGCAGGCCAACTGAAATGATATCGCTAGCAGCTTTATCGTGTGCAATCTGGTGGACTTCTCTCAGTTGTTCTGGAGAAGCATTTGTGTAGGACAAACCCCGATCTTGGAGAATGTCTCTCGTATAAGCTCTCGTCAGCAGTGGAAATGTTGTATCAATATCCAGTGCTACTTTCCCTGTTAGGGGATCTCTTGTGGTGTTGACACGAAGACGCTTAGACGGGCCTACCCCCGTTGTTTGGATAACCGCACTATCTACCCCGGCTAAGAAAGACTCTACCCCTTCTTGGGACTTAAGCATTTCTGCTTTTTTCTTTTTTAGTTCCCGAACAAGAGTGCCCCTTTCCGCTATGAGCTTTTGGTCTTCCTTGTCGTAAGAGCTGCCGACAATAACATCGGTACGAGCGCGGGGCGCTTGGGGAAGATTTGCTATGGCTTTTTCGACAGAATCAATTTCATTCTGAAGATCTTTAAGCTCAGAAGATTCTCCCATTTGAGCGAGAACTTCACGGGCAAACTGCACACGATTTTGTTGTGCGGGCGTCATATTGCCCGCTTCGAAATCTAAATCAACTCTCTTTCGAAAAGGCTCACTCTGAATATAATGTCGAGTGAAATACATATGCTTTTCTTTCTCGTCAATCTGAGTACCCTGAGAAAGACTATGACGAAGATTCAAAGCAACTTCTGGGCTAGCGTGTCGAGCCAGAGTCGGAGAAAGCTGAGGAAGTTCTGATTCTGGGGTGCCCAGATCAATTATATTTTGTTGCTGTTTAGCAATCTGTGCTGGTGTTTTTGGTTTAGGAACAGCCCCTGTGGCGAATACAGGCTCGTCTACCGGTTCTCCGATAGCTCGCTTGTAGTCCGCTTCAGCTCTTTCCCAGAACTTATCATCGTCTGCCTGCTGGGCAAGCGTCAGAAAAAATCCCGGTTGAAAGCCTGAATCAGGGAATTCTTTTTCGTCTGCCATTATACGCTCTTACTCGGTTGGAGCTGCTTCATATAATGTTGAGTCACAGGTGAAACCGTCTTCGTCTTTTCTTCTCCCCCTTTATCTGTGGGCAGTACTGCCCCACCAACCGATGCGGCAGGCGAACTTTCTGGTTCCTCTGCAGAAAGACTCGGCAATCTCTGTCTGAGAGCTTGCATTCGAGCTTTCTTAGGTCCAGTGACGGTACGGGGGTCTCCTGCAATCCCTCGACGTTCTTTTACCTCAGCTTGGTACCCGGCTTCTCCACCGTATTGATTCTCTAAGCGTTCCATGTTTTGCTGCTGAAGCCCGATAAAATGCTCGGTACCCTTATTCAGATCAGTAAAATTGGACTGCTCAAACCATTCCATAAAAGCAGGATGATTCTGGATACTCGCATACGCTGCTTGTTTTCGAGTGTCGTAAATCGGCGTATTCTTCAGAGCTTCGGCCATTTGCCATTGTTCTCCGGCTCTAATGAGTAGCTCTTGTTGCGTTGGGTCAAGCTTATCAAAGTTATGTGGAAGACGTTTTCGGGCATCTTCCGAAACTCGACTGAGCAGATCTTCCGTTCCCGGAGTCACTCCCCGTTCGGCTTCCCGTTTTTTCATGTACTCATCGTACTCAACGAGGGATGCGTGTCCTTGTGCTGAAACTTTATCTATGTACTTCAGGAGTGCGCCTGCCCCCTGCCCTCCCAAAGATTTTGAGAGCTTAGTCGAAAACTTAGAGTACTCATCCTTAGCTTGTTGGCGAACATCAAGGGCTGCTGCTTCTAGATTCAATGAAGGTTCGAGTGCTCTATTGAAGTTTGTAATCTCAGGTGTCGAGCCGACATAGGTCATGCCATCTGGATTCGATACTGAACCAGCATTCAGCGCATCATAAAGTCCCCGCACGCCACCAGATACTCCCCTCCGTTTGAGGTTTTCATTCAGTGCCCCAAGAACATTAGAATGATCTCCCCTAGCGTTAGCCTCAGTAAAAAGCTCTGTTAGTTGATTAAGGACTTGCTGTTGTGATCCAATATCTGCGATATTGAGATTCCCCTCCGCATCTGTGAACTGTGTCATTGCAGTCCACGCATCAGCAAAGCGTAGTTGAGTATCCGATGAGGCGTGATTTATGTCCGTTGCAGCAGCCCATTCATTGTCTGCTTCGTGCATTTTTCCAACTAAATTGGCGAGAGCAGTTGCATTCTGGCCGCGAACTTGATTGGAACTTTTCATGACTTCAACAATATGTTTGATGAGGTCAGGTGTCTTTGACATGAGAGCTTTTCTGGCCTCTCGATCGCCCTCTTGCGCTGCTTGTTGGAGTGCTACGAACTCACCGTAGTACTTCCTTTCGAGTTCCTCTTTAGATTGAATAAGGGCGTCTCGATTAGCGCGGGCTCTATCCGAACTCGCCCGAACTTGGCGAAGCTCCTCTGGTCGGGTATCCGGAGCCAACCGAAAAAAGTCACTAAACTTTTCAAGCGCACTTTTGCCCTTGCTAGCCTGTAAGTACTGATTGATTTCAGGGCTCGCCCGGATAAGAGCTTCTTCTAATACTGGATCCATTTTTTTAGTCATTACTCTTGTTCCTATTCTGAAAGCTTCCCACCCTCGGGAGCAACAACATCGAGGGGATTACCTAATCCGCTTAAACCAAAAAGCAGTCTACCGCCTTTCAATAGAAGATTTGATGCCAATGCATCATCCTGAGCCCTAAGACCTGCAAGATATTTTTCATCATCTTGGAGTTGTTGATACTGAACCAGCCTCTCCGTTGCAGCAGTCTTTTCAACATCTGCGGCAGCTTTTGCTGCGCCTTCTCCAGCAGCTTCAATATACTGAGATTGAATATTGGCTGCCGTCTCGCTTAATCCGGGGGCCGGAACTCCAGAACTTGTACCACTGGCCATCACAGCCCGCTCGGCTTCCTCCCCCCCTTGACTTGCGAGATTAATCCCAGCCCGAAAGGCAGAATCTTTTCTCTGTTCCAGCTCTTCCCGGCTCGGCCCAAGGCGGCCCATAAGGGCATCTTTTCGTCGAGCCGCAAGATCTTCCGAGAATTGTTTTGTGGGGTCTTCTCCGAGAAAAGGCTTAAGGGCTCCGTATCCGACCATCCCAAGGGCCGAACCTGCTAATGCTGACTGCAAAGGGCTTGCTTGGCTAATTGCCCCTTCAGCGGGATCAGTTCCATTTTTGTTCGGCTTACCGAGCGACATAGCGGGTTCCTCCGTTATTTATTAAACCAGACGTACTTCATATTTCTAACACGAATCATCGTATTTAAGGCCTGAGAAGATACACCAATTGTGTAGTGGTGCCATCCAAAGTTCTTTTCCTCATTGAACTGGATAAGTTTATGGCCGCTCCATGTTCTTCCCAATCCGGGATCTGTCAGGAAACTAGAATAGGTTCCTCTTGCTAAAGGCAACTCAAACCTATGCCCCGGTACTACATCTAGAGAAAATCCGTCCCGTTTTAATAGAGCAAGGAAACAACGCTCTACAGAATTGGGCACAGGCTTAAAAGAATCCGTTTGCCACGGATGAGTTCGGTAGTTCTCTTCTCGCGTTATATCAAACGCAGCGCCGTCAGATGGGCCTTCGGGTCGTCCATCATGCCCAATAGAAACTTGCCACGTAAGAGCAACTAGGCCTGAACTTGGGACAAAAATACTGACACCACAGCCGGGGATGGGGATATATTTTTCATGGATGGTCATCCCCTTCCAGAGGTTTCTATCAAAATGGGTCGGCCCAAGATCAGAAGAAGTTTTAGACCGGGCTAATGCTCCCCGACGAATCATGTTCATCGGAATCTGCGCTTCTTCTTTTCTATAGTCCGGGTAGTTTTCACTTGGCTCATTCAGATTTGAAGAATCGATATGCCCATTAATGACATCGAGACTTTTACTGCCAGCTACGCGGGGCGTTGGCGAGTATAGCGCCCGGTTAAACTTATCTGCATCGAGCTTTGATGCTGGTGTGGCGATCGTTGGAATAATTGTTTTTGGCATTACTCAGTTCCCAAGTTCCCATGAGAGTTTGGAACATAATAAAGTCGATTTCGTTTTCCTGATATGGCCATGTAGGAAAACTCTGTGCTTGAAACATGAAAACCCAATTGATCGAACTCGCTGCTGTTAGCATTGAGTGAAACACCGACTCGAAAAGATCTGACTTTCATACTCTTAATGTCGGGCTTTGTATCTCCGGGATATTCATGAGAAAGCGGAATAGATCTTGATGTAAATAGGTGCCTGAAACTAAAGTTCTGCCCATCCCGAGTTGCTGGATAGCCCAGCTTGGGGCTTTTTGGGACACAGTCAATGTAGCGTTCTGTTACGGGAATCGGATAGTCTTTGTAGTCTCCACCGTTTATTGAAACGGATGCGTACAAGACTATATAGAATGCGCCATGTCCGGGATTGTCTGGTGCTTGTTGATTGTGGTAGTTTCCAATCAGGCGGAGAACTCCGTCAAAAAGAATAACTATTCCGCCGATATAGTCTCGCGTTGATGAGTCAACGAGTTCCGCGTTTGCAGCAACCGAAAGCCCTCTCAGGAATGTGGGTCGAGTTGGTTTTCCGACTGGGCCTTCAGCCCCACAACTCCAGTGGTTTAATTCTCCTGCAGCAAAAGAAGTCAGGACATTACCCGGATCAGAAGCAGAATGGAGCCACACACCCGGAGGTAGTGAGTCGTTATCATAATAGGAGGTAGACCCAGAATGGAGAATGTATCCGCGAGATCCGGTTGTTGTTTCTCCAATAAAAGAAGCAGAAAGGTGCTCGTGATTAAGCGCCCCAACTGATACAACATCGCGGTCAATCCGATTCAGCTTAAATTGAAGATCATTAAAGATCGAGGTGAAAGGAGCTGAAGTGAATGCCTGCCCGTCTGAAACGGGAGTAAAGGAGAAATTAGTAAAAGATTCTCCAATAGTTGACCCGGTTCCGGGAAGTTCAACTACTGTTATTTCTTCGAGATCTGGTGGAGCAAACTCGGGCATAGTTACCTCTTCATTTCTACGCAGAAAAGTTCACGAGTGGTGACATACGTGCTCTTATAAAGACTCGGGTCAGCGCACCGACCAACTAATTCGATCTCACATTCTCCTGAAACTACTGGAACAAGCGCATCTAAACTAAAGCAAGCAGCACCGGGGTTCGCATCACACCCTGCTGGATCATCCCTTAAATCGAAAGCATCTGTAATACTCTCGGTAATAAGTTTTCCGTTTACACGTAGAGCATACTGAACCATAAACGGGCCGTCAGAAGACCGGAAACCCATCACACGCGCATTGCTTATTTGCTGGAAAGACGCGAAAACCCACAACAAGGAATCATCAGATGAGAACTGCCGATTCTGGAGAGTTGTCCAGCTTGCGTTGTTTTTTACTTTTACCCTTCCAAAGCCGCCGTATGAATCAGTATCGAGAAAATCTGTGTCTGAGTTGTAAGCGAATTTTGTCGAACTAGTTCGATCTAGCTCGTATGGGGTATAAGCAACTTCTTGGATTAGGGTTGAAGCATTCCGGTCGATGATCCGTTTTGAAACAGGGCTTGGACCACCGGGAATAGCAACAAAGTTATGCTCATTAATGTCAGCATCTTCTTGAGTAAACTGACGAATGTTTTCATTAACTTCATCTGGATCAACCGGTTCGAATCCTTGATGTTTATATTTTGGATGTCGCCAAGCCATTATCCTACCCCTTCTTTGGGCGGTTCATTCGCATACCACTCGGGCGAACAGCCTCTTCAACCGAGAATGCGATAAACTCGATTGGCGATCTACGTGCCTTATTCGAGATTAACGCACCCTCTCGGTAAACATGTGTTGGAGAAGCCGAGCCTAGGATCTTCCCCGAAGAGTCTGTATACGGGGCTGCCTTAGAAAGTGGGTGAGTCAACGTCCGCTTAAAGACGAGCTTAAATGCTTTGCATGATGGGATGAAAATATCCTTTCGTACCCAAAAAGGCCGACGCTTAGAGATATAGGTATCATCGGTGCCCAAGAAAGTGTGTAAATCATCTGATCCTTCATCTGAGCCCCATGTAGCAGGAGGATCAGTATTACTATGGAGATCCAGCTCAACTGTATCTACAGCTTTATTCTTTCTCCAGTCTCGGTAGATATCTACTTCAATCTTTTCTTGTGTAGACGTTTCTCGAAACCACACCTTTACAGTCAGTGGAGTGCTTCGCTCTTCACTCAGACCATTGATCCATGAAGTCTCAATGAATGGGTGATCTCGATGAAGTTCAAAATCTACCCACTCATGGTCGAGAACCCAGACATCTGGGTAAACTAAAGGCGTCTTCGGTAACTCCACCTTAAAGGTACGTTCATTTGTTTCTGATGCGTTTGTCGTAATCGGGGGTGAATCTGGATCTTGGTCCCCTTCCCTACGATCAGAAAATGGGAGATCAAAAATAACCTCATCCTTATATCCGAGGAATTCTCCATCGGGCCTTCCCGCACCTAAGATATAGTTTCGGTGGTCTAATGTTCGACACGCTGCTTGAAAGTTTTCCCCATTACGAGTCTTCCAACCTTGACCATCATAAACAAAGCACAGATTGTTCGTGTTGCTTTCATCTACAGCTACCCAGCAAAGATACTCGAATCGGCCTTCATCAATTGCAGAGCACGCTTGGGGGACTCGTGCGCGATTTATTCGACGGGTCTCATGTTGGATTGCCTCTGAAACGGGAACAACCTTTTCACCATCAAACCGGTAAAAGTAATTCGTCCCTAGCCAGATAACTGAACCATCAGGCATTGTTTGAATAGAGCTTGGGGCGGAACAGCCGATTTGATTATTGAGGGATGCTGAAGTGAATCCTGAGTTATCAGAGTTTGGGCGAACCAGATAAACACTGTGCTCGGTAAAGACTAAAAGCCCACCTTGGGTCGCCTTCATTCCGGTGATTTGCCCGGTAGCGTCAGGCACAAGCTCTGATCCGAACTCGAATGTTCCCCACATACCGGGAATGGAATAGCGGATTTTACCCGGAAAGGTTGTGAAGTTTGCAATCCACAATCGTCCAAACGCTACTTCACAGAGTTTAAACTTCGGTACAGCTACAATGTTTTTTGGCTGCGCAGCTAGATGTGCATCTGGATAGTTGTCAGGGAAATCTGTAGAAATATTTTCAGGTATTGTAGCAAAGTCTGAAAGTTCGATTTCATGTGACCCACTGATGCTCGCTGACGGGTAAGAGTAGAGCGCGGCTGTTCCAGCATTTCTCAGATCTTTTGTCCGAAATAGATTCCGACCTGTTGTTCCTTTGGGCCCGATAGGGATGTCGGAGACATGGAAAGACTGCCGAAGCGCATCAGGAGAATCGGGCTCAGCAGAGTCGTCCGTCCCATTCCATGTAGAAGACCTATAGTCGAGGCGTTGCGCGGCACTTCGGGGAGAAATCGGAGAAAGGTTTCCCCAATGGTCAACCCACTGAACTGCGACTTGCCATGATCCGGGTTCTAGGTGGCCAACACTAGAGCGTAGTTTGCTCGGTTTTTTATGGTTTCCATCGGGCTGAGTAACGACTGTTCCGATTTGACCAACACCGAAAAGGACATGGCTTGTACCGCTGCTGTCGTATCTTCGGGTACCTTTATGTACACTGTACCCCTGCATATTAGTTTTCCAATCTTTTCCATCATCATCCGAACTATTTGGACCTAGGATTGTTGGAGCACTCGGTGGCTGCTGATACCCCAAAGGAAGAATCACTTCTCCGTCATAAAAATATGCGCCGGGATCTGACTCCCCTTGAGGGACGATGATGATACCGGTGGGAGTGGCTACAAACTGAGTTGGAAACCTGACCTTGGGTGAATCATAGGCCGTTGTTTCTAGGGCAGTTTTTATGTAAAGACTACTCAAAACTTCTGGCCCGACTAGGACTCTCCAACTCTGCGTATAGCCCTTGTGGACAAGGAGGCTATCCCCACGCTGGACCAGCAGAACGTCCCGCTGCCCACGGTGTAGTCTTGCGTGGAAGATTCCGTGTATTGGAACATGCTTCCCATTTTCTTTCGTTTGAAAGGTTTTTACGTCGTAAGCGTCTTCTTGATAGGCAATGCTGATCAGCTCTTCCTTCGCATTAACTTCGTAGAGTTCGTCAGAAGAAGAGCTACCTGAAAAATCCGGCATCCTAGGGCAGTAAGGGATAATGCCCGCACATGACTTAAGAGTATTCTCTTCAGTACGGGCAAAGTTGTGGATCCTTTCCGCCAACTCAATCGGCGTAAAGATCTTCCCAGAAGAAACCCGAAGCGTTTGCGGCTCTAGCTTTTTTCGCTTTGCTTCATCTGAAGGCATCTACGCCTCCGCAGATAAGATACTATCAAGAGCTTCGGATGTGAGGGTAGGACTAACCAGAGTTGCGGTAGCAGCTTGAGGCAAAGAATGAAGCTCATAGCTACGCAAGTTGTTGTGCTCGCTTGTGATCCGTTCTTCTCCAAAACGGACAGAAGCAAACACAGCTACCCACCGCTTGTCCGAAAGGACTTCAAGCGCAATTACAGTGGCAAACTCCCAATGATTATTGGTCTGCTTGCGTCGGTACATTGCTCCCGGAATAGGGGCATCAACAGGTAGATCGAGGGCTTCACGTAAGGCTTCTTGTTCCATCAGGATTCTCCGGTTTTATCGACTAAGAATCGATAACCTCTTCGACCGTGTCCGCCCGCTCTTGCGAGCCGTTTGCGGAATACACCAGTCGGTAAGGATCCATACCTATTCGAGACAGTAGTGAGCTGCTGTAAGTATACAGCACGGCTGGCCTGTGAAAGCTCGTAAGCGCCTAAAGATTCATAAACTAGGACCAAAATCTTGTGGATCAAAATGCCGATGGCTTCCGGTGGAATCTTTGGAACAGCCTGATCTTCTAAGAGGGGCTTCGGTTTTCTCAGACAACGAACATCAACGGTATACGCAGCGTCGGGCAATGGGGATAATTGAATGCCCGAGTAGCCGTGAGTTTCTGTGTAAGGCTCTGACAGGTTGATCAGATTACCTTTGTAATACTTCTGCCCGTCATGGCCCGGATCACGATCGAAGTAGTAGAAACCTTCGGTGTCTTGATTTGTTGAGCCTACAGTGTCTGCTGTAGAGTCTGTCCGACGAACATAGAACCGTTTCCAATATCCACTTCGGTAGTACTCATCATATGATGTTGTCGATGGAGTAAACCCGTATGCTGCGCCAAGATCCGGAGTCGTAATCTTGACGACTTTGGATGTGCTGGAGATTCTAATCTTTTCACTGATCGGAGAAGGCGCACTCTCGAACTTGGGACGACGATGATACGTCGGAGTCCCTTCTGCCCCAGCCGCGATACCATCAAGAGGATCGAGGCTGCCCCAGCAGATTGTGTAGAAAAACTCGTACCCTGCAAGCTGCGGTTGCCCAAAGGTTGTGTCCCATGTCCCGTCTTCCGTCTCTACAATAGGCTTATATGTAGGTGCGGGTAGCTGGAAGAAGTCTGTGCGGAAAGCTTTTCTTGGACTCCCCGAAGAGTTGGAACCCTGAATATCATCCCACCACTGCTCTTCCGCTTCTTCTGTGTAAATCAAGTTTACAGGATCACGGTGCGCTTCATCCCATAAACGAATGCTCCGAACCTCAATCAAGTCAGCCGGAAGATAATAGGAAGGCGTTACGATGCGATACTTTAAAGACGAATACTCAGAAGAAGCTGAAGAATCTGTCCTTAAGTCTAAGGGCTGATCCAGAACAATGTAGTCGGTGTGCGTAAGGGAAATTTCTTTCCAACGGATACTCCGAATCTTCCGGCGATGAACTCGGCCAGTAGAGTCTGTAATCTCAATGGTTCTCCCCTCAAAAGGATGACCTAACTGTAGAGCTTCAGCACTATGGGCCGCGATTTCAGGATCCCATTGGACAATGTTCGCATCATCACCAGCGGGAGTTCTATCCGCAGAAACGGTATAAGTTCTCTTCCAAACGATTCCGTCAGTTTCGACGTTCGTTGATTGAGTTACTCGGTCATTTGTAATCGAGTCAGCCGAAGTAATCGTGACCTGACTACGGAAAGACACCTTATCTTCAAAGAAGAGATAAGGTGCCTCTAGAGCTAGCTGCAAATATGCACGGTTAATGAACCGGTTTAACTTTGCTTCTAACTGTTCGGAGGTGTCGGGCTGCCAATCAATCTGATCAAAGACTGCTTGCCGAATGTCGGCACGGTTCATCTTTCACGTCCCTTGGGGACCAGACTGGCAACCCCTCCGATTTAGTTTAACCGACGCAGTTGATCCAGCACTCGACATTTGCCGAAGCACCAGTAGCAGTAGCGACACCGAAGCTTGCGTCTGTAACAGCGCCAGCAGCATCAGCAGTACCGGCAACATCACCAGCAATCAGACCGAGGTTGGCGGTAACTCCACCGCCGTCAGCCTTAACAGCGCCCTTTCCGCGCTTCTGGATAAATCCATAAGAGCCGGAAGCGATGGTATGCTGCGCTACACCTACAGCCGTACAAGCATGGGTATTAGCAGGGATCAGTCGAACACTGTAGGTTGTCGCCCCGGCAGCGAATGAGCAAACTTCTCCAGCGGCCAAAGCCTCTGAAGCATGGACATAGATCCAAGTTTGCATACCGGCGTTATTATCAACACTATTAGCACCACTCTTTGTGGCAGGAAGAGTCACTTCGTAGCCGAGAGGAAACCGCTGCGGAGAAGCAGTAGTGCCCAGATCGACTTGGGTAACAGTAGATGTAAAAGCAGTTCCGCTCATGGTAAGTCTCCTAGACTAAGCGATGTTTCCACCGGTAACGGCGAAGTTAGCGGCAAGGAAGTCACAGTACATTCCCATGTAAAGAACGTACTCAAACTGGTGGGCGTCCATGTCGGGGCGACGGAGAGGACCACGGACTGAGAAGTCGCCCTTGGTTTCCATCTTGTCATCACTTCCGAGAGTGTACATGTGCCAAGTAGAAGTCTTCAGTCCGTAGATAACGCCATCGTCAGCGCCACCGCTTGAGAACTGCGCAGTATCGAGGAAGTCCTCGATGTACATTGTGGCCTTAAGGAACTTGACACCCTGAGTCACATCATCAACACCGGCTTCGCCCTTAACAGCGTCCTCGACAATGATCCGATCTTCAAGAAGGTCAATGTAGTTGGAGAAGCTTGTCTCGTCAGCCATCAGAAGATCGACTGGGCCGAGAAGCTTGCCCTTACGGGATGCGCGGAAGTATTCCCGACGAAGCTTTGAGATACCATCGGAAGCCATGGAAGTGATCTTGCCATAACCATTGTACCAGCCAGTGGTACCCGAGGTTCCTTCCTTGGCGAGGCCAAAGACGGTATCAGTTTGGGAAGCCTTTGCTGCGAAGTCGATTGCTCCGGCACGGGCTGTTCCCTGTGGGCTGTAAGTTGTATCACCATTCAGGGTGAGGAATCCGCCGCAACCACTTCCGTTACCATTAACGAACTGCTTAGTGATGCGTTGGTGGAAGTCCATCAGAGCAGCTTCTGGATACTGCTTGATAAGATGCTCAACATCTGCCGGGCCGGTTGCTTCTGCCATGTCCTTATCAGGAACAAGGAAAGAGTAAATCAGGCGAGAAGCGTAGGTGTTTCCCTTCGCCGTGATGTCAGCGCGAGTTGCGGCAAGCCGCTCACCGCCATCCACGATCTGGGTAACATCACCGGGTCCGCCGGTAATGACGCGGAATTCCTTGTAAGGACCACGAAGACGACTGCGTTCAACGTTTCCGTTTTTCACAATCTTTTGCATTACGGGGGACCAAGTCTCAAAAAGATTTTGGTACCGGGGGGCAAGCTCCTGAAGAGCGTCGTTCAGAACTTCGGCAGAAATGGCCATTGAATTACTCCTTAGAGCGTTTTAGCAGAAATAGATTACCCGGTACGTCGTTTAAATGCACGGGAGACCGCCATTTTTCGGGCGTCTTGGATGTTGAAAGTCTTGTCGGAAACTCCCTTTTCGGCACTATCAGGGACGTTTGTTGAGGCTGTTGCCCCGGCTGTGATTTGAGCTGAAGCACGGGGCTTTGCTGCCTCCGTCTGAGGACGACCATGGTCTGCCCGAGCCATTCGGAGCGCATAATGTTCAGGCACACCTTGAACAACATAAGACACTGCTGAGTGTACGATTGCCTCGTTCGGCTCTTTCGCAAGACTAATCGAAGTCTCAGGAGCAAATCCTGCGTTTAAATATTCGAGAAACTTTTCGCGAGATTCTGGCACGCCAAGGAGATCACGGTGTTTAGTCTCGAATTCTTGCGCCCAGCGGCTTGCTTCTGCTTGTTCAGCGGTTTGCCTTTCTTGAGCCTGAGACTCAAATTCAGCAATTCGAGCCTCATAGTTTGCTTTTTCTGTTTCCCAATTAGTTTGGCCACCTTTGATAGACTCCAATTCTTTTCGGGCAGCAGCGAGTTCTTCCCGAGCTTGTTGTCCAATATCCTCGCCCTCAAGCAATGCTTGATACAACTCACGGTCTGAAGTCAGCGAGTTTCGCAAGCTTTCAATCTCAGACTGGACTCGATTATGGATATTGGTGTAGACCGGATGGTAGTCAGACGGAAGCCTTTCGATTGAACCATCCCACCCATCAAAACTAAATGCAGGTTCCGCCTCAAGCGGTTCAGCCGTTTCGGTTGTTTCTTCTGAAGACTCTACACTTTCCGGCTCAGATGCCTCAATCGTTTCTGCAGCTTCAACTTCCCCCGAAGCCTCTACAGTTTCCCCAATTTCTTCGCTCATGCAACACCCCCACCAAGAGCACGTTCAGCCGCAGCGCGAGTTGCCTCACGCATCGGCATTTCATCTGGGATTGGGGCCATTTCTGCTGTCTCAGGAACAGCCGGTCCCCCCGCCTTTACGAGTTCATATCCAGCACTCCGAAGATTGCTGATAAACTCTTCTGGAGAAGCTGGGGAAGCTGCCATTACTTCTGCAACGGCACCTTCAACATCTGCGGCAACTGACGGCTCAACTTCATCCTCCAGAGTTGCTGACAAGTCTTCAGGTAAATCAGTCTCCGATCCCGGAGGTGTTTCCTGATATTCTAAATCCATAGCGGTCTGGACCATCTGGTCGAGTTGGGTCGAGAGATCTCCCCCCAACTTGTCTGTAGACATCGCGTCGTAAGCTGCGGGATCATTAGCTGGCATTTGAAGCTCCTGCGTCTAGCATAATTGTGCCTTTAGTCGAATCTGATTTTTCCATTTTTTTCTCAGACTGAAACTCTCTCCAATCCTTGTAACCCTTTTTCTGAACTTTCTGCTCTCGACGTTCGTGGAGCCTTTCCACTTTACGCTGCCAATATGGAGAATCTTTTTCTACAAATCGGCAAGTCGGATTTTCTTTTAGATACTTTCTCTTCTCAGAGTTCGACTCTAACTTTAAACCAGCAGAGTTAATCTCTAAAGCATTCGAAAAGATAATACCTGCAGTCGCAAATGTTGTGGGAAGCTTGGGTGCCATAACTCCACAATCTGGACACTCATGCTCCTGCTCAGACGTAGCCCGATGTGCGAAGACATCGTCTACAACCCCACACTTCGGACAGTCGATTTTATATAAGGGCATCTATTAATCCGTTGGCAACTTTTCAGGCATGTTAATTCCCTCACTTAGGAGTCGGGTAAGGGCCTTACCAACACCTTTTTTCCGTGTTCCCTTTTCTGGAGTAAGGGGCTCATCGGGCTCAATACCCTTCATCGAAACTTCAGGTACAGTATCGATACCGAACTTATTAGCGATAGCTGACCAGTATCCGTCAGAGCCCGCTTTCAATAATGCGCCCGGTCGATGGCCTTTAGGGGCTCCGATAATCTTAATGTCTTTATTAGGAAGAACAGCATACGCCCAACCGCCGTCACCTCTAATGACCCGAGAGCCTTCTGGGGCTCGAATCTTTTGCGGACGCATCGCTTTTGCAACTGCCGCTTTTCGTGCATCCGGCGTAGAGACAATACCCGAGCCTGCCTTCAGCGCATCGTCGGACATGCCCATCCAAGCAGGTTCTGCTGGAGTATCAGGGCGGCGAATACTTTCCGGAATGTCCGGGTATGCATCGAAAACGCGCTCTGTTGGAGACTCGCCAAAATCATCCATCCAGTCTTGTGGGGATTCCCCAAACTCTTCTTCTTCTAATCGTTCCGGCGTCGGAGATTCGCCAAGTTCTGCTTCTTCCGCCGCGTCTACGGGCGGAGCATAAGACTCTTGTGGGAGTGTTTTGAGTTCTCCGGGCGGCTCGTCCGCAGGTAATGGAAGTTTTTTAAGTTGACCCTCCCCGAACCACGATGGACTTTCACCAAGCTCTTCTTCCTCCAACCTTTCCGGTGTTGGAGATTCGCCAAGTTCTAATCGTTCCGGCGTCGGAGACTCACCGAGAGCTTTTTCTACAGCAGCACGTCGAGCTTTTTGAGCTTGCTGATAAGCATTCAGAGTTTCGTCGTCTTCTCCGAGTTCTTTTACCCATTCCGGAAGATCCTCGTCTGCTTCAGCTTTAGCAGCCTGCGTTTTCGCTTCCGCAGCATCAGCTTCTTCTTCTATCTTTGCATCTGTTCCAGCTTCCGTTTCTTTCGGGGTCGGCTCAGGCGCAGCTTCTTCAGAGGTTCGAGCAGCAAGCTTTGGTTGTTGAGATTCCCCAAGTTCTTCTTCTGGTTGAGGGGATTCTCCAAGCTCTTCTGGTTGCTCAGATGTTCCAAGAGGATCGACAGTTTCGGGTGCGGCTTCTTGGGAAGTCCGGGGGGCGGGCTTTGCTTCCGCTTTCGGCTTTCCGTACTTCGCCATCATTTCTGCGTCGGTGAGGGGCTTTTCATTTGGAGGGTATTCCCCTTTTTGTCTTGCCGCTTCTCGAAGCCGAACCCCCTCTTTCATGAACTCAGGCCGGGGAGGGGCTGGATCCGCGACCGATACCATGCCGCTTCCAGCGAGAGCATCTGCCTCTTTTTTAGCTTGCACATCTGCTGGATCGGGGCGGTCTGCTGTTACCAGCATTTCCTCTCTACCTTCTGCAACGGTAGGCATAGTTGCGACTTCTTGTCGCGCAGTCAATGCTCGGCCCCGAAGGTCCATGACATCGCTTAAAAGCTTATCGTAAACTCGGGCTTTACCCCTTTGGGCTGCTGTCGCATCTTCAATCGATCCCGATCTCGCTGCCTTATAATCTGGATCTTGTTGAATCTCAGCACTAAGGCGGTTCATCAACGAATCGGCAAGCGGATACATATCTGCGAGAGCCCGAAGAGAGCCTTCCCCCAAACTTGGGCGATTTGTATACATTGAGCGGAAATTCTTAACGCTCTCTGCAAGTCGAGCCATTTCAGGCGAAAGTCCTGACTGGATAGTCGGAAATTCGATATTTTGCCTCTGAGGGGGAACGGGCCCTTCTGGTGGAGGCGCATCGGGAACACCCCATTCGCGTTTAACTGCACCGGGCGGGGGCTTAGGTGGGGGAATTGCCATGATTACCTCGACTTGGGAGCGGGATCACCGGGACCACCTGCGGCCCCTGTGGGAAGAACGACACGCGGACCTGTTGCTGCAACAGGACCACCTGCTGTAGTTGTATCACGAATGTTTCGCTGATTTACTTGAGAAACTTCTTTTTCTGGAGCACCCGGACCAACTGGGGCCATGCCCATCTGTTGCGCTTGAATCTGCTGTTCGATTACTGCTTTCTCTTCTTCGCTGATTAAAAGGTCAGGATCCAGATTAAGTAGATCAATTACAGCCGAGACCAAACGGCGCTTATCCACATCAACAGAAGAGGATAATAAATCCAACACCTGTGCCAAATTGCGTAACTGGATGGTCCGACTGTTCTCGGTAGGAGAGTATGGAACTACGTCGTAGTCATAATCCATCGGATGCGGCTGACTATAAGGGTCTTCCGCCTGTAGAGGATTCCGAGCATTCATAGATTGGCGATTTACTACTAGGGCTTCTCTTCGCCCAGTCAATCGAATTGGAAGATCACTTTCCGAAGGAAGGAACTCTTCATATAAACCAACAGTAGTTCGACACATCCACTCAATTACATCTTGGAGTGCCTGTAATCGACGACCATTTCGAGTTCGAACAGCCGTTTCTGCTAAAGCAACTTCTGTCGCCACATCCGCTACACCGACAACACCCCGTTGAAACTGGGGTAGCCCAAGAGTGAATTCGATTGTCTTCGTAATCCGCTCCCGCATAGTCTCGAAACTGGGAGACAACTGCGTTGTGGGAGTATTAGCGATGATCTCATTAATGCCGATGCCCGGTTTTGCGTGAAGAGCAACTGCATCACCGGGACTAGTCGCATCCAGCAAATCCTTAATAAAGGCTCCCGGATTATCGACAAGCCCAGCTTGAAACAGCGTTACTGGAATCGAAGACTGTGCATGCCGAAGCTCAAGAGTATCCAACTCATTGAGCATCTGCTGTTGACGGTCGATCAACTGTACGTCTGAAATACCTTCAAGACTCTGCATATTGTCATTGAATGTCAGTAGACGATACGGATTCTCCACAAAACGATATGGAAGATCATCCTTGAATAACGGTTCAGTTTCGTCTTCAAGATAATGGTAGTACTTCTTCCCGGTAAAATCATAGACTTCGTAGACCGTAATCCAGTCAAAAGCTTCCGAACTGATATCCCGGCTCTTCTTCAAAGCGGGTTTAAGCCATGCCGGGTAGTGTCCGAAGTTAGCCCGCTTTACTTGGTCAGCATTGTATCGGCGCTTACCCCGAGGCTTATTCGGATCAAGGGGAGCTTTCGCTCTCCGCTTGAACTCATCCCGAGTAAGTGTCGTTACCTCTACAAGGTAGCGAATGTCTTCCCACCGTTCAGCCGACAGGTCAAAGAAAACGAATCGAGGATCGATAACGCGATATTCAGTCCTTTGGCGGGAGAAACGCCAGACACCTTTTAGGAATCCACGCCCATAGACCGACACATAAGTTGCGAGACGCCAAAGAAGAGTTGACGCCCGTTCCCTCTTCAGCGTGTCATTAACAAGAGCTTCCCGATAGCGGGCAAACTCTTTTTTCTCAGAGTTCCTAGCAACTACTGTGACTTGTGGATTCGGTGGAACGATAGAACTCACCATCGAATCCACAAATGAATACGGATAGTTAGTCTCCATAGCAACTTCGGCGTCACTATAGATATCTTTCATATCAGCATTTTCGCCCCAGAACTCTGAGCGGTAATACCGAAGATACCGATCCCATTTCGCACGTTCACCCGAGGTGCGGGTTTTGTGGACATTAATGAGATCTCGAACCTGTTTTCCCGTAAGCCCCATCTATTCTTCTCCAAGAAGATCACGTTTCTGTAGATGCGCTTCTCTTCTTCTTTGAGGATCTGTCTCTATACCCATTTTCTTAAGATAGTGCTGGACTTTAGGATGTTGGGTTAACCCGGCGGTATATAAGAAATTCAGAAATCTTGGCATATGTATCTCCTGCCCAGCCTCCATTTTCTCAAAATACTCATTTAGAAGTTTTTCTTTCACCTTTTCTGGCTGAAAGCGCGGGTCAACATATTTTCTTGGCAGCATTTCTTTTTTAGTTTTTACTATCTTTTTCCCCCCTTCCAGAGGGTCATCGGATATCAAAAATTTAGGGTCTATATCCTTATTCGCGGATGCCGCTTTCTTTGCGGATGCTGCCTTTTTCGCAGCCAATGCTTTTCTCGCAGCTAATGTCCTTGCCAGTAATGCGCCTGACGCTACTCCCCCTGTTGCCAAACCTGCGCCTGCTGCTAATGCTGCTGTTTTAGGGTCGCCTTCCGGGTCAATCAACTCACCTACGGCATAGAGATAATCACCAATGCCCAGATCCCATGGGGTTACTGATGCTGTTAGACCCAGAGACTTTGCACCCTCTGCCACTGTACCCGCAGCTTCCTTCAGAAACTTTTCACGATCTTCCTTTTTGCGGCGTTGACCGATGTCCGCTACAAGCTCAGCGAAAGCAGGATCTTCTTTCTCATCCCCTAGAGCCTTCTGATTCTCATCCCCTAGAGCCTTCTGAACAGCCGCTTGGCGCGCTTTTCGATATTCGTCAGCATCAGCCATTAGAAACTCCTATTTCCACTTTGGACCTTTTCTGTACCACGATCCATGGCTCTTCCGCAAGGAAGGACGACGCGATTTTTGCTCTTCTGCGCTCTTTTGATACGCATTCCAAGAGTCCCATGTAGGGAAGAGCACAACATTCTTATCCACATCCCGCTTTTCAGGACTCATTTTTTGGCGACGTGGGGCCCAGCGCGCACCAACAACTGCCATACTGAGCGCAGAAACCTTATCCCAGTGATGACGCTCTCTTCGCCGATTTGATGCTTGGCCTCGCGCAATTTCTGAAGCTACGTTTTCCTCAATAATCTTGTCATTACGATAACTTAGAAGCTGCTCAACAGTGTTCTCATCATTCAGAACAAGCTCATCCATGAGGGCGTCAGTGAGCCAACCCATGCACTGGCCCAAAGATTTGGAGGTTGTTGTAAAGCCCGGTCGCTTTAATTTTTCGTAGAAAACATTCGAATAGTCCCAGTCTCGAAGAAGGGCCAAAACAGATTGCCCAACACCATTAGATTCTACGACGACCAGAGCATTGTTGTATTTCTTCGCGGCGCGAACGATCTCTCTTGTGAACACGATCGGATCGCTGTGTTCTGCGTATGTCGCAACTTGGGTCCACTCACCGTCATAGCATTTCAGGATCTGAAAAGATGCATGATCTCGGGCAGCATGACCGCAAGGGTCAACTCCCATGACGTAATAAGCGTTGGGATCCGGTTGCTCATACTCTTTATACGGACCTCTCCACGGAACAAGCTTCTTATTCTGATGACGTTCCAACACATGTGACGGGATGGCAGACTGTGCGCTTGCTAGCCAACAACTCACATCGTCGAATGGGTAGAAAACCCGGAAGAACTCTGGATGCCGTCGAATCTTTACGTCTGTCTCCATAATCAAACGACGAAAGGCGAGGTTCTCCAACTCTAAACCAACTGAACCGTACTGGTTCATCAGATCTACTTCTTCATTTGTGAGCTTCCAGTCTTTATCCCAAGGACGGGCATTCAAGTGCCCATCCCAGAAAGGTTTAAACAAGTATGTGTGGCGACCTACCCCATTCTTGGCTTCTAAGCAGTGGTTATGCCAATCACTTCTAGCTTCCCAAGGCGTACACTCAAAGATGGCAAGAGCATGGTCTCGGTTCATGAGAGACGGCCAGATAAGGAACATTGATCCAGCGAAGTCAGCCCAGAATGCGCACTCAGAAGCGTGAAACGTATCGGGACTCTGCCCGATACCTACAGCTCCGGTCTCTGCCGAGAGGACACGCATCTTTCCCCCTTCCATGGGGCGGAAGGTCAACTGCCGCGCTTCTCGATTCGGGATCTGCCTACTACGAACTTTTGTTGGCCAGCGCTCATGAAGATGGTGAACACGTTTATGGAGATACTCGGCTCGATCTTTAGTATCCGCAATACAAACATGGTCATGTCCGGGGGTAAAAGCCGCTTTTGGGTAACACCCGTACTCAGATGTCAGAGACTTACCCATCTGACGCGCCGTGAGGACAGTCAGAAACTTAGCTTGATTTGCATTCGTAAGTGGTGGATTTGATAGGTATTCTAGAATCTCTGCTTGCAACGTCTTGGTCAGTCGGTAAGGATCATACTTCACAAATTGACCCGTTCGCTGATCATGTACTTGACCGAACGCAGGCAATGACTTGATTGGCGATTGGAGAAAGGACAGAACCTGCTGGGCTTTTGGGTTTGTCTGCGGCGTCTGAGACCCCACTTGACTCCCCCCTCCCCCTAGTTGCTGCCCAATAGGTGTAGACGGTTTGCCCGGATTAGACATTACTCATTCACCACAATCGGTTTATCCTGTACCATCTCGATTGCTTCGATTTCCTTCTCAGGAAGCGCATCCTTCAATAGCGCCTCCCCCGGAGTCCCTGCAATCTGGATTAACTGGCCGATGAAGTTGACATCGCCATCTGTCTCTTGGACCTTCTGTGCCTGAATGCAGCTATACATAAGCTCACCCCAAAGCCTTAGCTCCTTCGAAAACTTTACTGGTACATTCCCATTTGCAATAGCCAGCGCACATGTAGAGGCGTAATCTAGCACATGGTCAATCGACCGAACCTTCTCTGAGAACAGTTCCTCAAGTCCGGGGATTGCCGGATCGGCTGGCTGCAAGCTGCTTTCTTCGTTTTCGTCGTCGTCGAACATCGATAATCTCCCTATCCTCTACTGAGTATATCGGACATCGCTCCGGAATGCGCACCCAAGTGGGCACATCCCCCTTTAATCGCTCTCGTAAGTACATACGCCAGCGCATAAGCCAGCGTGCGGACATCGAGCCCTCGGATTCCCACTTTCGCTTGGCCTCAAGGCCGGGCCATACAAAATCGGGGCTGTATATCGGCCTCGGTATCGGCTGATACGCCCGACCACTCGCTAACTGGGCCCGAATATAGGGGCTATCCATGATTCCCTGTAGCGCATTGTGCGCTTCCTTGGGATCGGGCAGCCATTTCGTCATTGGGTCGCCCCTCCACAGAGCTGCCGCCGCTCTTGCCTTCGTCAAACTCGTGGCCGAAGGAATCAAGTCTGTACTAAGACTCCATAAGGCAAATCTTGGCGTCTTCATAGCCCAAGAAATAACAGAAGCTATTCTATTGTGGACAGTTGGCGGAGAAACCTCGAAGATTTCCGCGATTGCCCGAGTTGGCATTCCTGCCAGAAACCAATACAGCATAGAAAGAGATTTTGGGTCGCTACGTTCCAAAGATTTCCAGAATCTCGGTGCCGGTGTATACAGAAACGAACACGCCATTTCATATGGCGTTGGTATTTCTTCTAATCCCCACGCATCCCGCACTCTTCCAGCCCATTCTGGGGGTGCGACCCCGAATCGCTCATCTAAGATTCCGCAGCCCAAGATCGGGTGGTCCAGCGCCCACTGACGGATGTGTTTCAGGGCCCGAGAAAAGCTGGGATTTAACTTCCGCTGATATTTCTTTTCATTCTGTAGAAATGGCGTGTCATATCCAAACGCCTGCAGAAAACTTTCCATTCCAAAGTTGTCCGCCCAAGTTGCTTGGGATTTGCCTGCGCGCATAAACAAGGTTGAAACTGGTCTATTTTTAACCGCCAAGAATTTTCGCCTATTTTGAATGTGTGCTCACCGGGACTCCGCCTTCGGCTCTAACCCCCACCCCCCCTAACCGGGAATGCTTTTCGCTGCAGCTCTTTCCCCGTCTGAGCGGACCCCAGTGCGGGCCAGCTCCTCGCCGGCCGGCCTAAATTCGTCCGGGCTGACAGCTCCCTGGGCACCTGAAGCTCGGGTGAAGCTCACCCGTCGTCCACCGTCGACAAGTGCCCACCTGTTTGATACACTGGTAGTGACCTTGCGGTGCCGGTCTTCGGACCCCGCCCCCGAGTCGAACCCCCCGCTCCTTGACAGTCCAGCCCATTGACTCCACCTTACCAGAGGCGTCACCCAGCTACCGCCCTCCCCGTTCCACGGGGTCGCGGTGAGCAGGTGGCCCGGCTGG
>TARA_R100001594_G_scaffold25905_1_pt1 | contig 29991 bp, 21 predicted proteins | sample TARA_R100001594 | Tara Oceans TARA_R100001594 (sample SAMEA2622752) | marine metagenome | biome: marine biome (ENVO:00000447); feature: marine epipelagic mixed layer (ENVO:xxxxxxxxx); material: "saline water (ENVO:00002010), including plankton (ENVO:xxxxxxxx)" | depth 150 m | reverse complement strand
TATTTCAGAAGATTACGCCCGCCATTAATAGCCCAGACAGTCGCTCAGATCGAGGGACTGCTTCAGATTTAAGTTATATACAGTATTTTAGAGAAGGCACGCTAACGTTTTCTGAGAATTGCGACCATAGTCTTTCTATCGCATATCTCATGGATGATATGTTTGATGTCTTAGATGGAAAAATAGTTTTAAAGACACCTATTGGGCATGCTGTATTTTCTGACTCAGGAATGAGAAAAAGAATAGACTTCCAGAATGTAGGCAAAACTTACTTTTCATCACCGTATTTTAGTTTCACAGAAAAGTTCGATTCAAAAAAACCTTACAATTTAAACAATATGTTCTCTTACAGGGATGGCGCAGGAGTCTCATCTGCTGATAATATATTTGATGTTTGTGAAGATCATAAAGGTCTATGTTTAGTATATAATATTGATAATGTTTCGGATGAAGAACAGATCATAAGAAAGTTAGTCGGTGCTGAATTCACTGTCGATATAGGTAATAATATTTGTTTGCAGGCTGGTGTAGATATAGGCGCAGACGCAGTATTTCCTGTGATGACGCTTTACAATGAAGACCCAAGAAAAACCATAACACAGAAGGGTCACCTGTCCGGAATAAACTTGAAGTACGGAGCAAAAACTGCGACAAGAGCTCCGCTTTATACTGATGGCATGCAGGATAGTTATGACGTAGCAAGAGAGGGTACATTCCAGCAGAAGTCTCTTGCTTTAGGCGAAGCTATACTTGAATGGAGAGGCACATACTCCTTCACGACAGCGGAACTATTTAGATTTATAAGATCGGGAAGTGTATTAAAAAACAGTTCTGACGACAGAACATTTAGATATAATGATGGAAACGGTAGAGCTACTCTGGCAGGAGAGATAAACACTTACACACTGAACTTTGACGATGAGAACAAACCTAGCTTTAATTCGGAAGCATCAATAGAAGACAGCCTTATTGTTGGTCTTGTCAATCAAAATATTTCCATAGATCCAGACCAATACCGACAAAAATGGACATCCGACATGAGACAGCAAGAGTTAGATTTTGTTCCTTACAGCAAGCCTTATGATGCGGTTGCAAACCAGCATTCATTTGTAAGCGATGTTAGGGTTATTTCTGCTAAGCTATCTTACCGTGATTATGATCTTGGAGTCATAAGAAGATTTCATTGTTCAGCATATGAGGACACTTTGAACAGAAGACTTGACTGCACCAGCCCTGAAGATACGCCGTCAGGAGAAGCTCCGGGAATTATAAGAATAGGCTCTTCAAAATCGGCTGCGTATTTTGATAAAGAAAACACTATTAGTCGTGGAACTAGCAGTGATTCTATTCAGGTTTTGTACTATAACTCAGATGGTGACTACAACGGCCTTGTAAATCATGGTCTCACAGGTAGTGGTGGCTTAGATAGATATGGAAATTTTGATGTGCAGAAACCAGAGATATTACCATTGTTTATACGATCTTATCCAACAGTTAGTTCGGAGGATGAATAATGAGTAAAGGAACTTTATTCCTAACTGGCTCTGTGCCAGCTAGCGGAGATACTATAGCATATGTAAAGGGGATAGCCTCCTCTGTTGGCGACATGCCATTGAAGATAGGAGCTACTAGATCTTCGACGTTTAGAACATTAAGTGTACCTGAAGTTCTTGGTTTTAGATGCGATGGTATGGGCCTTTTCACACCTACACCGCTTGGTAGTAGAGTTAATTCTGCTCTTGATCTTCAGTTTGCTGGAGGCTCTGGCGTCACTCAAGGCATCGACTTGAATATAGGAAATGTCTCTGCTACGGGCGCGCTAAACTTAGCTATTGGACAGCCTGCACCTAATAACGCTAATATGAACATTGCCTTTTCTGGTGTTCATGGGGCGGTAAACAGTATACCTTGTGCTGAAGGTAATTTACGCACTTTCGGAGCTAACATATTAAATAATAATATGACGCTACATATAAACCGAAACTCTGCGACTGGTGCACCTCCCTTATACATGGGTTCACCAGATCCTGTAAATGCAGACATGCCTCTTGTTTTGAACACGGAGTTTTTCGGTAGTGGAATTGATTTAGACCAGCACGGGCACGCTCTCGCTTCCTCCAACACGACTTTATTCCTTAACGATAGGAATATGAGTGAAGACCTTGATCTATTTATGCAAGCTCCTGAGCCAGCAGTTGCCGACACTACACTGTACGCTTCTGGAAGCATAGCGCCTTCCGCAAATTCCTTAAGTAACAACTTTTCACATCAGTCGTTGCCATCTCTTTCAACTGCTCCATTTGACACCAGTACAAGTGCAGAGGCTGTAATATCGCCAACAAACTCTAACTCGATATCCAGAAATAAACTTCTTGGAAGCAGTATGGATTATGGATATAGAAGAATTTCTAGCATTGGTTCTACCATAGCTCAATACAGTGGCTTTTACGCTGACAGCTTCTATGAGAATGAGACAAGTAGAACATCTATTGATTCTAACGGCACTTATTTAGCAATAGGGTCAAACACTAGTGTACTATCTACGCAGTATGCTTTGCAAATATTCGAGGTAGTAAACTCCTCTTCCGTCAAACTGAAATATACATACGACAACTTTCTAGAGGAACTCAAGGCTGTTGGCGTAATAAATAGTGACGAGAATTTTATAAAGATATTTTATAAAGATGTCAAGATTTCACCCGCTCATAAAATTGCTGTTTCAATACGGGTTGAAGTATCTTCTTCTTATAAAGATATTGTTTGTATATTAGAGCCTTCTACAATAACTACATCTACTGTAAGCTCAGATATAACAGATATATGCGCTTTAAATCCGATTGTAACTAAGGAAATTATTACATCTTCTGTTGATGGATGGAAGCTAACTAAAGCCGTGTCATCTAAAAGCTGGACGGCTGACACTCGTTTAGATGAAAAATTAAATATCATTATGGGCACATCAGTCGCTTGGAATGGGGAAGACTTGTACTTTGATAAGCAGAGTAATAGATATGCCTCAGTTAAAGTAATGCTGGCTTCTGACTCATATTCTGGCTACACCACTGCCTTTTCTTTTAGTGACACTTCAGACGGCACAGGATACTACGATAACAGATACAACTTGCCAGAAGGCACAAAGGTTGGATTTGGCAGTAGAATAATCGTTTCTGGAGACCTCGCGTTTGTCTCGGCTCCACTTATGGACAACTACGTTGCTAATAATACTTTGTCAGCCACAAACGCTTCTTCGCCAAACGGTGCAGTTTATATATTCAAAAACGATGGAGGCTGGTCAAATACTGATTCGGTGTATGCGGGAGGATTTACCTCTGCCAATATTGCCGGTGAAGGATCTTGCGGATACGAGCCTAAACTGTTTGGATATGATATAGACTATGATTCTGTTAGTGAGTTCCTGTCTGTGGGAGAACCTGTATCTAAAAAAGCTTATCAGTTTGTTGTTGACTCTGATGGCACTCCAAGACTGGACAAGTCCTACACATCTACCAGTAATAGATTTGGTTCATTCGTGAGTTCGTCTTCAAGCAGCTTGTTTACAAATACAGCATCTGAAGTTCAAGACCCAAGAAACTCTAGCAGTACTAGTTACTCTTCTAGTAATATAAGTTCGGAAATAGAACAGTACATAGCCGGAGAAAAGGTATCCAGCTCTACAGAAACAATAACCATGTGTAAAAAGTTTGACCTTCTCGGCTCTGCTGTTCTTCTGGTAGGAAGAGACTTCTCAGCTACGTATGCTTTAGGCAAGAAGGTAACGATCCAAAAAATTTCATTGATGAATCTTTCCGACCTCAGTGGAACACTTATGCTCCAAGGCCCTCTACAATCAACAGGCATAGTAGACTTGTCTATGGAGACATTTGGTACAGCCAATAACGATATGAGCGTTACGTTCGCAGCATATGGTGTAACGGGTGCTACAACATTGTATATGGCATCTCCCGGAGGTTCTACTGGAATAATACCATTACATATGAGGGCGAGCACAGAGCTAGAATTCCCATTATTCATAACTGCTGAAAGAAGACCCTCTAGCGGAATTCTAACCACATATATGTCTGGCCCATCCGGACTAACTGGAGCCATGAACTTGATGGCTGAGCCTCACGCGGCAGCTACTAAACAAGCGGACCTTTCTTTGCTTGGCGCTGTGGGCAACTCAGAACAGCTTGGGTTCGATTTGTTCTTGCCGCAAGTAGACATATTTGATGCCTCTGGTCAACAGAATCTACAGATTGCAAATGCGATAGGCCCCGGAACAGGAAACATAACTGGACTTAGGTCACTTTATCTTGGAGCTGGAGACTTTGGCCCCGCTAGTGGAATAACCACTGCTGTAATGAAAGGACCTGAATTTGTGGTAGGGTCTGGCGACATGGACATTCTACTTAGAGTTGATGAGCCTAGCGGTACAGACGCTAAAGCTAATGACTTGATGTTGCAGAATACGCAAACTTCAATACCAAGAGATTCTCTTGTTGGCGGTATAATCACAAGAAAAGGTCTAGATATAGTAATGAATGCCGCTGGTCCTGCTAATTCAGGGGTAGATTTAGTATTATATAGAAAGGGCTTGAGTGGAGGTCAAGAAATTGAAAAGACTATGAATATGTCGCTGACTAATATTACTGTCAGTTCTAACGTAAATGTGTATACTAGTGGGGCGAACATAGTTAATGGTGATATGAATGTCGCTATTTCAGGAGTTTTTGGAGCTATAAACAAAGACGCTTCGTTATATACAAAAGGTTATCAACTGTAGGAAGGAGTAATATAAATGGCGATAACATTTAATCCAGCTGATGGAGAGTCAGTAGTCATAGGGGGTACTGATGCCACTGGACCAAATCCTAAGTACAGCATCTCTGCAGAAAGAGTGCAAAGCGAACAGGGCGTTTTGCTTGATGTTATATACAATATCACTGTTACTGGCTCAATGCTTGCAAGCGGAAATATAACCACGCTCGGCGCCCGTCAGGGCAGCTTAATGGCAAGGCAAAATGCCCTCTTAGCATTGCTTGAAAATAAGCGACCTACCGGGACATTAGATATAGATCCCTATGGATCAGGTTCAGCTGGCAAAAACTTCACCTTTAGTGACGCAAGATTAGTTTCTGTAGATTTTCCCGAAGGAGACGACGAAACTGGCGGGACTCAAACTGCAGAGTACACATTCAATTTTGAAGCGCATGCTGCCGATAGTGGAAAACAGGGCTCCATATACTACTTAAGTTCTGCTGAAGAAAACTGGAGTCTTGCTGAAAATGAAGGGCAAATTTTCGTTAACTCAACAGCCACTGTTGTAGACGATCCAACCACAGATACAAAAGATGAATCTGCCGACGCTACATCGGGGCTTTCTGGCACTTTATTTAAAACTTATACTCTAACTCATACGATTAGTGCTACGGGATATGACAAGTATACTTCTGGAACATGGGGTGTTTCTGGGTGGGCAGAGGCTCAGAAGTGGGTTAACTCAAGACTGGTAACAAACCCAATAGCCAAAACTATTACCACTGACGAGGCAGGCAATACAGCTACATCTTTTAAGGTAGATAGGATGGGTATGCTTGTAGATGTGGCAGACGATACTAGCACGACCGAGGTAGATGAGTCCGAAGACAATATTTCTATGATAGATCTGTCTACATATACTGCGTATGATTACAAGAAAGAGTTTAGTCCTGACACCACAGGCGGAACTTACGCTATAACAGAAACTTGGATTTTGTCAAAACAGAATCATACTGTAGATTTTGATATGTCATTTGACACAGATGAAGAGGGTGTATCTACTGTTAATTTTAACTGTACCATTACAGGACTAAGCAATTCTACTGACGTTAGAGAGCAGAACAAAATTACCAGTGCAGAGACGGCGCTAGCTGGCGTTTTGAATGACTCGTATTCTCTTTCTAATACTTTTTATCAAGAAAGAAAATCTATTGATCCTGACGCAGAGGGGGCTGATACATTAGCCACAGTGGAGCAGGCAATCAGTATTAGCAAGAACAGAATTAGTGGTGTAATTACTGTCTCAATGACCTATAATGATAAGCCGCAGGAGAATGATGATACTATTGAAGAGAGTATAGAGGTCACAGACAACAATAAAGGGCACACAAACAGAGTCATAGCTTTGCTTGCTGTTATAGGGAAAGACAATGGCCCGGTTATTCAAGACATGGGAACTTCTGGGGAACAGAGAAGAAGTGTCTCATTGAGCTGGACATTTAAGAAAGAAATTGATCACGAAGGAGCGACTGTGAACGTAAGAGAGGCAATTACTAACTATATTAAAAATAGTGGGACTCACATTAGTTTAGGAAAAACAAAAGTTGAATCGGCAGAGAGTGCTGTCAACTCATATAAACCTGCAGGAACTGAAGGCACAAACTTCTGGCAGCAGAGTTATAGCGAAGGATGGAATGAATCGACAGGAGCATTAACAATTAACGTGGAGTGGGCATACTAATATGGCGGAAGCAAATCAAGTATCAAAGTGGCAACCTGAAGCAGGGCAAGCAATCACTGAGCCTATACGTATGTTTGGAGCGTATGTTTTAGACTTTACTTCTTCTGTTGGTTATGGGGCTGAATCAAGTACCCTACAAATGAAAATAGCTGAAGACCCGAACAATATGGTTCAGTCAAGAAATGCAGACGGCGAACTTCTATATTTTCCTAAAAACGCAGACGGCACTGACGATACTGCCCAGACCACTACAGATGCGACAGACGAAGCTACAAGTGCTACAAACACTAAAGTTATGGAGTCTAACCCTGTATTAATACATCATTACGTCTACAAAAAAGATGCTGATGGCGTGCCGCAAAAAACTACGGCGGGTGAGTTCATTATGGAAAGAGTTGATGGCTTTCCTGCAGTTGGAACAGCCTGTCAATTTATGTTTCAAGGGTTTGAGTTTGCTGGTATTTTCCAGAGACATACCTATAGCGAAAGCACTGGCGGTAGAACATATGATATTGTTTTTGAGTCACCATCTAAGGCTCTTGAGGGTGTTCAGGTTATTATGGCGGACTTCAATGGTTCGTCTTTTCAGCAAAATAATATGCTTGACCCTGCGGGTTTTACTGTAACCCAATGGGGTGACGCTGATTGTAATCAAGTTAAAATGCCAGATGGAACACTTTGTACCTATGAATGTAAAGATTTTTATGGCTCCCCTTTGTTTACTAGTCAGATAAGAAATGTATATAATCCGTATGGTATTTTGTCTAATTACAGATTTATTTTTGATGATGACAGTATAACCACAGGAAGAGGTTTCTTCAGTCAGCCAGACATAAATAAATATGGTATGCGACTAATGGATACCGACACATCTCTTCGGGGATTGGGGTTGCTTAGTTTAATAGAAAATATATCTAAGTCTGGATACAGGTATGCACCATATACTTTAAATAGTAGTACATCTTCACCAACCAACATGACAAACGCCAATACTGCGGGTCTTCCTGAAATACCTAGTTCTGACGCATATGTAGTCCCTGAGCATGATAAATCTGAAGTTATTGGAGGCCCTGTTCACTATGGCGAATCTTTAATGACTATAGATTTCACAACATTAAAGGAGAAGATAGCTCAGGTTATTACAGATAGTGATTTCCTAAGAATGAAGGGGCCAATCCAAAACGTTAATGCTATTGTGCAAGAAGCATGCGAGATGATAGTTTCCGATTATGTTTGTATTTTAGATCTTGTTCCGGCTCCCACTGATTTAGTTACACCTAACCTTGCGGGCACCGGGACTGGGAACATCTCCTTTGCAAAGGAAGGTGATATTGTCAATGGAGTGATACCACAGCTTTACGAAGATAACGATCCAGACAAACCTATTATTGGACCAGCTATATCCTTCAAGATACTGGATAAATCAAAACCAACAGAATCTGGTGTAATTGAAAAAATTATAAATGAACATAAAGGCAAGCCTAATGATCAGAATTTCTATATGAGTTCTAGTCACGGCGCCGAACTTTCCAATGTGGTAACTCAGAAGCTTCTTCTAGGCGGAAAGGCTAGCCGGATATTTGAAGCCTGCGCATTGAATTATATTCCTGCTTTTGGCAAAGACCCTTTTGGAGATTGGAATGTTGGAACAGGCTTTGCTGATAGCGACACATTAATCGCTTTCGATGCGAACAACGGCATTGTATTTGATGACGTTACTATTCTTGAATTAAGGTGTGCCTTAGCGGGCGAAGATACTTGGGTTCTTTATAACGCGCTCAGGATAAACTATGGACTAAGTGCAGTACAAAACATAGGTGTTCACAGCAGATTTTCTCTTGCCGGGCTAAACCTATTTGATAAAATAAAGAAGGGTTTCAGTAGCATGGCTTCCGCACTATCTGGTTATAGTGGTATGGTCACTTCGATGACTGATAGTTACTTTCATCCTGACGACCTTACGAACAGAAGTGATATTACCAGACGAGTAGGATATGAATCCAGATGGGATACAATTCTTCATTATGCCCAAAACTATTACGGTAAAACCTTTTTTGTAAGACTTCCTGTAGAGCCCGGCGGTGAGAGCAACAATATAAGATTTAAAGATGGTAGTGATCAACACAACTTTGAATCAGCTTGGGAAATTTCTGAAAGTGGTTGGGACCCTACCTTTAGAGCAAAAGGGGACTTTAACGCTACCTATACTGACGAAGGAAAACTTAAAGCGTGCGCTGGCTACAAAATTCAAGAAAACCCACTTATAAAAACAGACTTTTCAGAATTAGGCTCAACGTTTCCCTTAATGAACCAGCAAGGTTGTTTTCGGGTTGATCCCGGCGAGAAAACGGTTGGGACAGCAGATGTGCAGATAGATAAACAAATTCACTATTTGTCGATACCAAGGAGTCTACATGTGACTGTAGGTGGTAAGACTTATAATAATTATGACCCTTGTGACGAAAGATTTTTAGAGGCATATGTTCATGTCACATGCCCTCGGGTCTATGAGGCGGACGGAAATACACACCTTTGGAATTATATTGGAAACTTGGCTAATCAGGTTCAAGATCAAGTAATAGCAGGCGGCACCAACCTCAGCAACGCCGAGCTATGGCAGAACAATGAAAACGATAGTGGCTTGTCAAGGATTAGACAGGCTCCAAGATTAGTATACCCTAGTTTTGTCTGCATACCTCAAGAAAGTAATATGTATACTTGGGGGCCTTGGTACGCTTATGGCAAGACAAAATATGGAAAGGCTGAGGTAGAACAAGACGAAAATCTTAGACCAGAAGTCTTTGGAGATGTTGAAACTTTGGACAAGGCCGCATTTAGTCTCGTGAATGCCGCTACTGCAGATATGTATGCGTCCGAAAGCGGTAGCTTATCTCTTGCTGCTTTTCCTCAGTACAATATGGCAGAGAGGTTCGATGTAAATGGTCCATACATAACCAAGATGGATGTTTCTGTCGGCACAGGAGGCATGACGACTAATTATACGTTTTCTACTTGGACAAGAAATTTTGGGAAAATCGCCAAATACAATATAGACAGAATTGCTGATATAAATAAAGCTAGAATTAGGCGCTTTAGAGAGGGCGGAGTTGGGCCTTTAGGTCTTTCTGGACATGGTGCGGCAGGTTCAACCAGAACTAATGATATGAACAATCAGGAGGTTGTAAGAAATAGGAATGGTAGTAACTTCTTCACCGGGTTTGCTTTCCCTGAAGAACCAAAACTAAACGCTGCCGGAGCAAATGCTAATCCGTTCCACAAGAGAAGAACCTCTTGGGATATGAGTATGATCTTTGGTGGTGCTGCACATCCAGATTTTGTGAACAGAGATTACTATGATGAAGAGGGAAACTATCTTCCCGAACTTAGAGCCAACTCTCCTAATCCCAATAGTGTTCCCGAATATTATCAGACATACGACAGAATGTTTGGCTGTACTCCTGAGCAAATATTTACGCCTGTCGGCATAAAGAATACGCCTAATGAAGGGAAAAGAGGCGACACAAAATTAGGATATGAGTTATTACCATATGTCTTAAAAACCAAAAAGACCACAAACATAGACGGGGAAGAGGACTCCAAGGGCGGCTTTCTTGAGGGTAACGCTCTTCCTACATCTCACGAACTAGATCCATATTTCTATCCGCAAAGACAAGGCGGTGTGATTGATTATGGCGCTGTTGTCATGAATGACTATGAATGGTTTGCGGGCGACAAAAATAATATACACATACAAAATAATGATGGAAAGATTCCAACTCCAGCTAATGCAGAAGTAAGAACATATGGTATGAGAACTCCTATGCTTCTGTCCGGATGGGGATACGATATATGTGGTAATCATGCGCCATCTGAAAATACTGACCCATTTCCCAATACCCTTGTTGAAAATGCCGCAAAGAATAGATCTCTTTGGAAGACTGGCCCACTTCATGTTATGTGGGATGATGAAAGACAGGTTTGGGCAGGAGGTCTTCAATTCCTAGAGGGCAAACTTACTACCGCTGTAGAGCCCGCTACGGATGGAGAACCTACGACAGCCACAATGCAAGTATACAGAAGAAACCGTAAAGCCACTGAATTTGATAACAAAGGTAGGCCAACTGCATATGATACAGAATGGAAGCACGAAGCGCCTGATGAAATAACATTGACAAATAGAGACCCTTCACTGTCGGTAGATCCCGGAAATGCGGCTTATGATATTTATGTTATGGCTGTTAGAATCAATTATGAGTGGCGAATCGTTTACATAAGTTGCGATAATGCTTAATAGGAGAATGGTATGGGAAGACCCGGATGTAGTTCTTGCTGCGAAGAATCAGAAGTAGGATGTGTCATTGATACATACGATGTATGTTATGAGCACCGTGTAGGTAGACGGGTTGAAGGTAGAATAGAGATTGAATCGGCTGGATATCTGTGCGAAAGCGTAGATCCTGACAAAGATGCAGAAGCTGCTCAAGCCGCTGACGATGACAACAACCAAGAAGAGCTACCCAGAAAACTTCCTAACTATGGAAAGTATATAGAGAGCCTCATAGAGAAACAGTTTGACCATGGAGGTTTTCGGTTCAACAATAGAAGCAAAGTTAAGTATTCTGAGTGCAAAAAAGACTTTGCAGAATACCAATCCCAAGGTGGCCCTTGGCTCCACCCAGAGATTACTTTTGCTCCCCGAGGTCTAAACCCTCCTTGGAATATATTTGAAGAAGAATATTTTCCCTATTATACTGTTGACACCACTAACCGTCCAGCCCGTACTGGCAAGCATATGCCTCTAAGGTGGAAAGTAAGACTTACGCTTGAAGATGATAATGGCGAAGAAAGAGGGATAATTGTAAGCCATGCTTATAATCCACAGCCACAGGTAATGGAATTTAGGTTTCATGGTGAGCAGTTTGGTTTTAGAGATCTACAAGGCGAAAGAACATGTCTAAGCAGAACTGGTTCAAGAAAGAATGAAATTCCTGCACCTCTTTTAAAGTTATGGAAAGACGCATACCTTGATGCGATAAATCCCGAAGATGAAGATGACGTAAAAACCCGGATACAGGTTATTAAAAGAGTTACCTTTAGAAGTGCTACAAGAACGATAACGCAACTTGAGCCTGTTGGGAGAATCCTTAGTAGTTCCAAAAGGATGATCCCTTGCAGAATACAATACGAGCTCAAACTAGAGCGGATTGATGGTGGCGAAGTAGAGGAGATGGAAATAGACGATGTGCTTTTATATAATCCACAGCCACAGGAACGTGAAAGTTTCGGCTATCAGGGAGAGATGAGAGATAATAAAATCGAGCTCTTCTGCTGGAGATTTGTTGGTGGAAAAGATTCTGACAGTAGCTGGCAGATTAATGGCCCAGCCAAAAATGCTATGGCGGATTTTGGTGTCGCTGGAGGAAGCGCGATGTCCAACTTAGGTTATGATGCTTTTAATTGGTGTCTAACTCATCCGTTTATGAAACACAGTGATGGTACATCTTGGGGGCCTACTTATAGTGATTATCCAAGACAGAGTGGACCCAAAACAACATCTAATAGACCTCAAATGAGCCAGTCGATGCCTAGCAATCCAGCCCCGGAAGATTATATCCAAGTCCTATCTGGCCAAAGGCGTCGAGGCATTTCTATAACTAATATACCTAGAAGAGATTCAGTTATAGCCAGACATCTCGATGAACACGCTTTTAAATGCATTGAAATTATAAGTGAGGACTTCCGCGTATTTAACCCTTATGTCACTACAATGGCTCAGATTCCCTCGACAGATTTTGAACATTATGGGTATCGTTATCCAAGACATTCGACGCTAACTTATAATGATGGAGAAACAACCGATAGCTCCGGCAGATTAAGAGACGGAATAATTCCCAATAGAAAAGTTCTTCAAAAACCAGATAGAGTTTTGAGGCCAGAACCAGATCCGGGAGACAAACCCGAAAGAAAAGACTTCGTGCAGGGACCTGAAGGTTCCGTGATTGATAGAAGAGGAGATGATGACTTTGCCGAGGCTCTTGAAGACTGGACAGAAAAAAGAGAAAAATACGAGCAATATGTGAAAGACCTTGTTAATAATTATAATATAATTAAACGGCCTTGGCTTGGAGGCGCACCATTTACTTACACAGATGTTAAGATAAACCTTGAAAAAGATATACCACAAAGAATGGTCACTTCCTATGCTCCTCTTGGGTTGTGGAATGATAATGCTACGAGTCCTGATCGGGACGATTTAAATAAGCCAGAAGAACCGCAGTCAGGAACAATAGACACTCCCATCGGCGGTGCCGGAGATACTGCTATTAATGTTACCTTCCCTCGTCAGCAATTTCTTTTTGACAAAAATGAACCACCAAATAAGATGACTAAACAAAGAACAATAAGAGAGAAAAATAAAGATGAATTATTACCCTTGTGGCGTAACGGCGAGGAAGCATTTTATTTGCCCCAATCTTTACTTTCATTGCTTGTTAATGGTCATGATCTGAAGACAGGGTTGCCTTCTCCAAACAATTTTTCAAACCCTAGTATGAATGAGGCCACTAATGATGATAGACTTAGAGATATAATAGTAGTAAAGAGTCGCAGCATGAGGAAGGTTCCCACTGAAAAGATAGAGGACATGATGGAACACGGCCTAGTCTGGTATCCTATTGGCGGATGTGAAACAAAAGAGATACAAAGCGTTGCCGAGTTTGGACCTTCGGGACTTCCGCAAAAGCTAAATATTCGAGGTGAAAATGAGCCAATTGATGTGTCCGAGGTTGAATCTGCAAGCGATGTATTTTCATATCCTATGGGCGATAGCACATACCAGCTACAAACAACTTATTTGCATGGAATGTTTAGAAACCCATTTTATTATAGAGTGAGATCTATTAGTCTTATTAATCCAGAAAAAGACTTATACTATAATCGGAGCAGGCGGCAACATGTACACTTAGAGGACATAGCTTATGTTAAAGAAGACCTGCAAAGAGGTTCTATTGTCATAACACATGATGGAAAAGAACACTTAAATCCAACTCGAATAAAACTAACCTCTTCTCTATCTTGGAATAAGATACCAGAAGAAACGCGCTGCCCAGAAGACCCACCTGAGCCTGAAGATTTAGAGTACGCAAAGGTACTAGCTAGACAGGACGGAAATACTGTTCTTGCTGGGGGCAGAGAGTGTTTTGATGAGTTTGCCAAAACAGACGGGCTTGACTATAAAGAAATTCCGCACTCATTTGTGTTAGAGCCTTTTCCTCTACACGGTCTTTTTGATAAAGAAAGCAATGATGGCTTTGGAAAGTTATGCCTACTGTCTGACAACACTGCAGTTGTCACTCCTCGCATATCTTTTAAACACGTCAAAAAGTCTGCAACAAGTGCGTGCTGTGACTACAAGTTTGCCACAAAGGAACAGAGGGAGGCAACAGATGCATTGGGAAATCCTATAATTCCTCCTTGCATTGTTCCTGACATAAATAGTCCGGGTGAGGATGCATTTGAGAAGTTTTACGCTGATAATATAGTATACCAGACTGGTGCCGTTAGCATAATGAATGTTCTTAGAGAAATTGATTTAGGTCATAATATGACATTTGATGGAGAAGGTGAACCCGAATTTACTTCCAGCGTAAAGTTTAAGGGTTCGCAAAAACCAAACTTTGGGTATCTATTTGGAACTTATTTAACACTAGAGTTTGAGCTTGAGCAGTTATCGCCCGCTTTGGATTGGGGAGTGGAGGAAGAGGAATAAAATGAAAACAGGCGACAAATATTTTAGATATGGACAAACAGGAATTAGACCAGAAGACTTTACTGGCCCGTGCCCCCAATGCACAACAGAGTGTTTCGATGAGATAAAAAATATTTTTGACAAGTTTAACTTTTGGGCTTTCGATACTGGTTTGATAGGTGAAAAAACGCCAATGCAGTCAACACCTTCGCCTCAGTTTACTATTGGCGGAGGATATACGGCAGGGGATGTTGTTACAGTTAAAAACCAAGTGCGCACTTTTTTTGGTGATATACGTATACAATTTGAAGACGGCGGAGATATGAGCGGATCACTATCTGCGGCTGAACGGATTAAACCCTGTGATTATCCTTCATCAGATGAGCAGTTTGGCTTCTGGTCGAGAGGCAGAGAGTTTGCGAAGTATGATCTTTCTATTATTTATCAACATCTATTTGGAGAATTCAGCAATCCTCCAACGGAAGACGAGGTACGGTGCTATTGTACATGGCTTAGGACATACAATAAGAGAGTGTCTAACGAGCAAGATATTACTTTGGGCGGCTGTCAAGACTGTATAGCTTCTGACGAAGGTAACGAGATGAAGCTCGTCGATGCCGATACTATTACGGGCACTATCTATCAAAATATGATAAATACTGCAACCACTGTAGAAACAATAAGTGTTTACGCTCCAGTTGAGATATTTAGTTTTTTCCCCGTTTGTGGAGAGCTGGTTGTAGAGGAAAGTCCCGGATTTAGCTTTGATCATCTTGAAGAGATTAAAGATTCGTCTGGTGACGATAGTTCCGGAGAAGCAGAAGACGATGATGGTGAAGGTGATAGCGAGGAAAGTCCGGGCGATGGCGGTGATGCAGGTGGAGCCGGAGGCATGGAAGGCGGTTCTGGAATGGCCGGCGGCATGGGTGGAGACATGGGTGGCATGGATGGTGGCGACGAAGACATTGGCGGAGATCCAGACAATCCAGACGATAATGGAGATACTCCCGAGGACGATCCTGACGATCCTGACGATCCTGACGATCCTAACGATGAAGAGGATGAAGATAGTGAAGATGAGAAGAGCTATAATAGATATAAAGGCGAAGGGTTTTTCTTGTTTGTTCGCAGCAAGTGTGAATCTATAGATGGCTCACAAGAATTTCAAATATCTGGCAATTCAAAACATCCGCATGTTATAGGATCTCATCCAACTAGACGCGCTGGTGGTGACCAGAATAGTCAAGGTAGATACTTTCACAACACCCAATATAAAAAACAGCTTGGTGTTCAAAGACAAACCAGATTTACTAAGATAGGGGAAATTTACCACACGATTATCCACGAAGCGGGCTGGGGTGAGGCTATGGTTAATCAGCCCGGAGATGGAGGTAAAGAATATTGGACAACCATAGATCCGACGCAGCGTGAAGCGGCGAGGGCGTATCCTAAAAATTGCGACGGAGATGAAGACGAAGGCTTACCGACTTCGACGCCGGACTGCTGTAAGTTTTGCAAAGAAGAGCTTGCTGTAAACGAAGAAGACGAAGACGAAGAACCTAATGAAAACGCCAATGGCATAGCTTGTGGGGTGTTAGAATTTCCTAAGCTGCCAGAAGAACATTATTACAATCTAGTCCCATGCTCCACAGGCATTGAAGGCGAATGCAAGGAATATAGTTTTTTTGGAAATCCTTTTGTTAAAAGGGCGAGCGATTTTTGTGAGCAGCAAAAACAGTATCATTTTGAAAGTGCGGCGGCTGCGATTGAAAGCTTTTTGGAAGACTACAAAGAGAAAGAGTTTATACCGGGATGTGGTCAGCGATCTAACATAGCAGGTTATAACGGTGACGTAACAGACAGCTTTGGCGAAAGTGCTGATGGGTTTGGTGGCTCATGTGGAACCGGAACAGGTAGTATAGCTTGCGGGACAGGTGTTTTACTGCCATTTTCTAGGAATGAAATTATAGACCCAGAGACGGATGAACCAACAGGAGAATATGGTAATTGGGGTGAGGCGTATGTGCATGATTTTCCCGTAGATGCAATTGATGAGAACTGTTCCGAACAAAACAGAGAGCTTATAGATAAGATTGTTGGAGTTTGTAAGCCTGTCATTTATGGTAATATAGCCATGACAGACACAGAAAGGGGAACGCCTTCAGGTGGCAGCTTTTCACAAGAACAGGACGATAGAGTTCACTTACATGCGCAAAATGACAGTGGTGATGCGAGAACTAACCCAACGGATTTTGCTACAGTCGGCCATAGAATAAAAGGTGGTGATGGTGATACTTTTGAATTAACTAAACTAGACTACCTTATAAATAATGACATTTCGGTTAGCTTCGATACCAGCGGTTCCGAAACGTCTGGCTCCCAAGAGTTTTTTGGAGGTAGATGCGGTACGCATACAGTTTGTGACTGGTATGGAAATTTAAATGATTATACAGGATTTGTTTTAGGCAAAGGCATAGACCAACTTATAGGCATAACTTTCTATACAGTTGATGTAGATGCTATGCAAACACAGACAGGCGAATTGAATGTAGTATTAAACCAAATCTACCAAAAAGCTTTTACTCAATCACTTAATCAAATACCTGAAGATTTAGGCAAAGGCGGTTTTGACAGCACAACCATTGAGGGTTTAGTCAAAGACTGGTATTTCGGAGCACGCACAGGAGCAGGCGATGCCGTCAACCCTGTCCACGGTTTCTTCGCTGTAGAGTACATATATAAAGCTCATAAGGCTGGCACATATTTATATGCCAATGACCCTTTTCTAGTCGGTGATGATACAACATATTATGATCATAATGGAAACACGATTGGTACTGGATTCGGAGCCAATACAGATTTCGCCTATCTGTCGGGGCGAGAATTTTGCGGAAAAATAATGCGCAGAAATGCTTGGACTGGCGAGGAGGAGGAACAGGGCTGTTATGATGTACGTGATGTAAGCATGTTTAATCATTGTGGACATTGGCCATATGTTACCAGAATCTGGGAGAATTGTCGCTCGGCTCTCTTTAATGACGCTGTGTGCAAGCCGTATGAGTTGAGAGTTGAGGATTCTTGTTCGCCAATGAAAAAGGTAGAAACATGTAATGAAGGATCATTAGAGTTCTTTGTAGGACAGTACAACAGTACTGATGATATTTTAGGTTTTATTAGCCCGTTCTACACGCCCGCTCCGCCCTATTTTGACACAGGACAGAGAATCTTTGATTGCGATATAATTGTAGATGATGTCTTTAGTTTTCCAACAGACGGACTCGGAGCACTAAACCCAGATAGTAACATCATTAAAAGATGTATTTATGACGAAGACGGCGAAGTCAAAGATAGCGTTCCAGAGGAGATGGTTTGTATAAAAGAGGACGAGGAAGGAGAAGAGATAAAAGAGATATGCGCCAAAGACAATTATATCTATGTGATACATCGAGAAAATATACAACAGATATTCCCTGCTCCTATGAAGCCCCCAATTGTAGGGTTCGGCAACAATGCGCAAGACTTAGGCAAAATGGGCGTCAATGGCAACAGGTGTTGGGAGGAATTTCCAGAGCCAGAAGATAAGTATGTATATGCTTGTGGAACAAAAATGTATTTTACTCATAAGCTTGATCCGGAGGCTTTTGACGAAGCCGGCAATTTAAAAGACACTGTTAGCGACCCTGACCAATACATACCTATAGGTGGTAACTATTGTACAGAAACGTACCCGCTAACAGAACTCAGGACTGTTGATGATTTTGATTTGAACTTATATCATTGTAGTAGATGTGCGCCTGACTATGAGGCTGAGTGTGTTTATAGAAGAGATGCGGATGGGAACGATACTGACGAGGTTGCTCTATGTAGGATGAAGTGCGCTGGGTCAGAGCAGTTCAATATAGAAGTGCCATGGCTACAGCAATTTGGTGGCCCTGACATGCCCGGAACCTGTTGTGATGTCTGCATGGATACAGACGAGCCTCCTGACAATCAACTAGATACATGTTTTGTTACCTACTATGTGTGTGGAGAAACATCATCTCCTCATAAAGATGGATATGTTTGGTATAGAGGATTACAACGTCAAACCTCATCAGGAAATGACCTTTTTGATGAGTTTGGTAATCAGTGTATGGGGGAGTGTTTCGGAAACTCTAGGCGAAGCGGAACAACAATTGACACTTGCTGTGCCTTAAATGTTAAGTGTAATATAGTCCCTGTTGATATAGGAACACTAAGCAAAGTGGAGATAGACAAGACTATAAAAATTATTGATTCTATACCCTTAGACATAAGACTTCATTAGGAGATACAATGGCAAAAGAAATAAACTTTTATCAAGGTTTTATTTATTCTAACCTTCCAATAGGAAGGCAGGTTAAAATAATGGACACTAATCTTGCTAGTGGGCAGGTAAACCAACTTAGGGCATGTACAGTGCAATCTTACGGTAGGGATCTAATAAATTTTAAGGTGGTAGATGGAGGAGGCAGATATACTATAAGTCTCTCACAAGCCCGTGGCATGCTTCTTACAGGTTATATATTAGATGAAAACAATGAGTTTATAGTGATTCCCGACTTTTCGGACACAGACTTATTTAGGCCAGACATATTTGGAGAATATCAGGAATGAGATGCAAACGATGCAATTATAGGAACTCATGTCAGGTTGGTCAGTCTTGCAAGTGCGAGAACTGTGGTTTTGTTGTGTCGTCAGGCGCATCTGGAACAAAAAAGACAAAGAAACCGGAGCAGGTGAGCCAGTCAGGTAAAAAGAAAAAGATGCCGTCTTTGATGAAGCAAGCCAAGAACTTTGCTACATCTATGACCAAACATGTAGCTAGTGGGGCGCAAAGCACTCCTCCGCATGTCAAGCGTAGTAGGCTAGAAATCTGTAATACTTGCGATAAACTTCAGGGATCTAGGTGCTCTGAATGTGGATGTTTTGTTGAAATGAAGGCGGGCTGGGCATCTGAGGCATGTCCTCTTGCTAAATGGGGCCCATACAGTCGCACCGAAGGAGGGTGTAATTGCGGTCGAAAATAGAAAAAAAATGGAGTTAAGGCAGGCATATTGTGTATTATAATACATAGGTGCTTTTAGATATCATAAGGAGAATATAATGGCAGAAATAACATTTGGTATAGACAATCAAGAGAATATTGTCGGCTCAGGACTGGGCTTTTATGGGTCAACGTTTGGCTCCTCAGTTCAAATTGGGTCTTTCCAAGACAGAACATTTGTAACTAATTCTGCGGGAACCTCTCAAGGCCCAGCAGCAAACAACATTAAATATGAAGTTCCAGCTACTGGTAGCTCACAGGCAGTAGGGTCTGGTATTCCATTAACAAAGATCAACTCTGGCAATAGAACTTTTCATATTAACTTCGACCACACGTCTGATGTTAATGTGCAGAATTGCCAACTAAAAATATACGATAGAGTTAATATTAATAATCCAGCTTCTGGTGTTGTCACTAAGGTTTGTGAGCTCGTAAACTTTGATGGCAAAACAACAAGCGCTTGGATATCAGCTAATGGTCAAGATAACGTAGCTATGAACAGTAACTTTTACGGTTCTGGTGACATGTTCTGGTGGGGATCTCCTTGGCCAGATTCTGGTCCAGTTAGAGCAGGTCAAGATTTCTACACAAACTCTTCTGGAGTTAAATTCTCAAACTTTACTCAGACAGAAGCTACTGCTGGACAGGGTAATGGAGACTCTAGACTTGGTACTGTAACTGGTGACACCGAAACTGTTGGTGGTACTGGCGTTGTTGTGCCTTTGTTTAACTCTCCCGGAAGTGGAGGATTTTTCCTTAACTCGATTAATAGTACTGTCTCTGCTGTGCAACCTAAATGGTTACAATACTATGATAATAGCAATCGTCCTGACGACTGTCCTAATCTTGGAGCAAAGACTACGACTAACACTTATGGTGGTACTGGGTTAGCTAAACGACATACTTGGTATGTTGGTATCTCAGCTTCACCGCTAAGTATTGGATCGAAAACATCATATGGACTGTATGTATCTCTAGAGTACCTATAAAGACTTGAGCCTTTAAGTCCATTAAAAAAGCCCTGCTTCGTGCGGGGCTTTATTTATGCCATAAAGAAACCTCGCCCAAGTTTCCCTGAGCGAGGTCGCCTTAACCGGAGCACCCTTATTCAAGGGACTTTGTTTTTGGGTTCCATTTCTGCCACCCGCCGTCAGGTAGCCAATTTCCATCGGCATCCTTACGTTTAGGGAACAGTCCGCCACCCTTCTTGTTGGCGCCAAACGACAACTTAGCTCCACAGTCCATACAGCGAAGCTCATAGTATTCATTTCCGTCGTTTTCTCTCACGACGAATCTAAGGTTTTCTGAGCCACACTTTCCGCATTTGGTTTCACCAAACACTTCTTGGAAGACAGCGATCTGCTTCCATAGTTCACGGACGGTTTCGCCTTCAAAAGCGACGTTTAGTTTACCTGCATTGTAGTTAACTTTCATTATGCATTTCTCCAATTCTTGTTATAACCCACGATGCCTTCTGGCACCTCGTTTTGTTTAGTTTGATATTTGTTTAGCACACCAAGCATTGCAGAGGCTTTACTTTTTTCTACATCCTCAATGGACTCGTAAACACCCTCTCCAGAGTTGACAAATGCCAAAACATTAATATCTAACTGTCTACACTTATTATCAATAAAATTGATCTGTGAGGAGCTAATCATAGCTGCCTCGTCCCACGCTCCATCGGTGGGGTTGTCCTTTTTTACACTCTGCTGCACAATAGATACGATATCTTTTCTTGCCAATTCTTCAGCGGCTAGACATCGTAAACCTAAAGCCTTACGCAAAGCTCGTCCTTCTGCCCTAGTGCTTGCTGTAGCCACAGGATGAGCACAGAATAAATCATCTGTATTCCCATGCCATACATCCGCAACTTCTTTAAATATCCTAGCTTGGCCACTATTAAACCAGTTGATAACAACTTGGTAAACAACAGTAGCTCTGCCGGGACCATTCCCATCAGTCGCTGGAAAAACTTGATCTGGACCAGACTCTAGAATGTCACCTAACAATAAGTTAGCTACACGTCTAAGACCAGCACAGATAGGATTTCCATCAATCAGTTCATCTTTACGAAAATGTCCCATAACATATTCGTTCCATTCTTTTGTACCATATGGGGGCACTTGAGACTCTTGTGAATCTTCTTCAAGTAGGTTTTCTTCATCAATACTGTCAACATCAAAAATGTCTAATTCAACTTCTGGCATTATGTTATCTCCAATTCAATTAACCTGTTTTCCTTAGTGGGAAACTTTTTGTTAACCTTATTTACAACAGGCTCAACAAGCTCCCACAATCTTCTTCCGACAGCACGACTATAGTTGCTGCACAAATACTTCACTCTAATTACACAATAACCCCTTTTAAGGAGTATTCCGTTCTTAATTATATCATGTTTAACATATTCTCGCAACCCCTTTTCTCCAAAAAGTGGCTTAAAATGTTGAGGCCCATCGACCTCTATAACCGTAGATAATTCAGGCAAATACAAATCCATCTCGTACTTCTTGCCCTCAATCATATCTTTTTTATGCAGCTCGACCTCATAGCCAGCCTCAGTTAATTTTTCATACAGTAGCTTTTCTGGGTTGGAGCCATGCTTCACTGTCATCAATAACGCTTCTGCGGCTTTCTTTCTTAGTGCCAGCTTATCTGCTTCAGGCATATTCTCCCATTGATCTTTGGCCATTTGAGATCTTCTACTGCGCTCTTTCTTAGTTACATTTGACCAAGACTTTTCTAGGGAAGCACTAATCTTATCTTTCTCTTCCTCGCTTCTTTTCTTGCCTTTAGTGGGATGTTTGGCTCGTCCATTTTCTAAGGCTTTCTTTTGTGCTGCGCTTTTACTACGCAATTCAACTCCGGAAGAAACAAGTGCTCGTCGGATCTTATTAGGGTAAGTACCAAACTCTTCGGCAATAGCTTTGGTGCTCATGCCATCCTCAACATACATATTGATAATCTTTTCTAATTCCATATCAACTCCTCCAATTGTGCCATATCCCAGTCGTCAACTATACCACACACTGTAGTATTAGCATAGTTTTCAACCATTTTTTTATGAGACTCACTTCTAGTAATTATATTAATATCTGGATTCCTCAACACAGAACAGGTGTCATCAAAGTCTACAGGCTTTCTAATCCATTCTAAGTCCCATAAGTAAAGGAATCTCTTAGTATTGTTCTTTGTCTTAATCAGTGCTTTAGCTGTGTCTATACTGGTAGCTATAGCAGTACCATTAAAAGACGAGAAATAATACTGATTCATAAAAGGAAAAAGAGCCTTCATAACCGGAGGGATTACTGAGGTTGTATAACAAGTCACCGCAGCACTCCTATCTCTACAGAACTTATTAAGGTTATCTATGAGATAAAAAGACCTCTGAGACAAGCCCAAGTCCTCTGTTAGAACCGCTAGGTTCTTTGATTGTTTATTCATCTTTTGCTGTACTCCTAAATGTACCCTGACCACATATATAAGGATATACATGGTACACTTTTAATTTAGCTTCGTGAAAAGCATAGTTTAGCTGCCAATCAATAGGAACACAAAAGGTTTCCAAATATGGAACTATTTTTTTAGCACTCTGTTTATTATAAATTATTGATGATGTAGTATTGGTGGCGGGATGTGAGGATAACATGTAGCCTTTATCCATATCTCCATACACTGCCAACGGAGTTATGATTCCGTGATCAAACGCTCCACCCAGTAATATTACGTCCCAATCATCCGGCGCCCTATTAATTATATCATTTATATCGAAAGGATGCCCATAAAAACTACAGTCATCTTCTAAAAATAATGCAAATTCTACTTCTTGATTGATGAACCTATTGAAAGATTCTAGGTGTTTTAGATTTAAAGATATTGACGCCAGTGTCATTTTTTGATATGTGTATGGCGTCAGTCCCGCAAACCCATGTGGCTGTCTTGATATTTCACAAACCTGACGGTGAAAGTCTGGGTCATCATTGTATCTAGAAAGATCTTCATGTGTCAGATCTTCTCTATCGAATTCTGTGACTAACTCGAATTGGCTAATTCCAGCAGAAGATAGTTGATTGAGAATAAACCCTCTCCTTTCACAGAGAGGGCTATAGTGCATTACATAGGTCTTATACATTTTATTTGCTATAGAAGTCTTGCCAATGTCTAACCATTTCTTCCATCATGGATTGGAAGGTGTATTCTGGCTTCCATCCGAAAGTCTCTCTTGTCTTTGTTGGGTCGCCTTTTAGGTATTTCAATTCTTCTGGACGCATAAATCTAGGGTCTTGTTCAACGTAATCATTATAGTCCATGTCTAGGCAACTAAACACTACCTCACATAGTTCTCGTACTGAGTGTGTTTCTCCTGTAGCCACTACAAAATCATCAGCGGTGTCATGATTAATAATGTCAATCATAGCTCTTGTGTAGTCTTTGGAATGTCCCCAATCTCTGTAAGAATCCATATTGCCTAAGAAGAGCTTGTCTCTCATACCTAAAGAGATTTCCACAGCGGTTTTAACAACTTTATTTGTAACAAAGTTAGAACCTCTTCGTGGAGATTCGTGATTAAATAATATACCATTACTAGCATGCAGACCATAGGCGTGTCGATAATGCCTAACTAAGGAATACCCCATAAGCTTTGAGCAACCATAAGGGCTGACAGGAGTCATTGGCGTTGTCTCTCTTTGAAATCCATCATCATCGACGCTGTTCCCAAACATCTCAGACGAGCTTGCTTGATAAAACTTAGCTTCGGGACAATAATTTTTGTAGACTTCTAATAAGTTTAGAACCCCTTCTGCGTTGGTTTTAATAGTAAAGGATGGCACATCAGAACTAACTCTAACGTGGCTCATCGCTCCTAAATTAAAGATATGAGTGGGATTACATTCCCTAACAACTCTTTCCAACGAACACCAGTCCATCAGGTCTCCATAGCGAGTTTCTACATGGTCTATAATATGGTCTATCCTAGACTCTTGATTTTCTGCTACGGATTGCCTACGGATAATTCCATAAACTTTATAGTCTTGATTTAACAGGTGCTCTGCAAGGTAACTTCCATCTTGCCCAGAAATGCCTGTTATTAATGCAACTTTTCTCATTTAAAAATCTCCATGTTTCTTAAGTCGGGCCAATCTTCAATAACCCATTGTCTGGGCTCTGTATCAATTGCTTCAGGCAGTTTTTCCAAACCCAAAGCTGCAGTTTCTGGCGTCATATAATAATGATACCCAATCGTGTCAATGTCTTGTTCTCTCCAAGGCACTCTTGGTTCTCTTCCGTCGTGCGACATCTTTTTTAGTTTACATGCAGCCTCTGTGTCGTCGGTCAAGATCATTCCGCCGCGACCCAAACTCAAATGTTTTTGAAACTGAAAGCTTAAGCACATAAATGTTCCGGGTATATAGCTGTCTTTTTTCCATAGTACGGCAGAGTCATAGATGTTGGTGCCTCCTAACTGATAATAATCCTTCCAGTTTTCTTCCCTCCACTCCCATTCTAGTCCTAGTTTGGTAGCAAGAAAAGGCACTGAAAGATATGTTCTAGCCGGTATTGTTATTTTTTCTATATTCTGGTGTCGTAGACACAATTCCAAACCATGAGTACAGGAGTCAACAGCAACAGCATGTCTAGATCCAAAAAATCTCGCTACCGACTCTTCAAACATAGGAACCATGTAGTTGTTAATATTATAAGTACATGGGTGTGCACACTTAATCTGGCGACCCATAACCTCTAAGGAATTAATAATATCAGCATCTTCTTGAGATCTTGTGAATAACATGTCAGCTCCGACTTTACGCGCCGGTATCATATTGTATTGTTTTGCATATTCAATAATGTATTCTTCTCCTACTACCGACCATTCCAAAGATAACAACGTTGGATTAATCTTATCGAGATTGCAATGCTGAAGTGCCTTCTTTTCAGATCCATCAATGTCGATAGAAACAAAATCAAAATGCGGAAAACTTTCAATATTATCATCCATAATACTATTAAGAGTACGTAGCTTTACTTTATGTAAACCATTTAAAAACCCATTGATTTGACTTTTTGACCTATCTCCGTACCAAAGTTCGTAGTCTTCCTCAAAATGACTTTCTAACTCAAGGTCAGTAGTACTAAGGGAACCCCTCCAGTTAAGAGAAACAGTTTTTTCTACTTTATCTTCGTCAGAGACTCCACACGAATAACAGACTGAGTTTGGTCTATTGTGTCTGAGCAGGAAAGCATATGATGGATGCATCTCTACACAAACACCTTTCCAGCCTGCCCTTTCAAGGAGATATGTGTTACTAAAACGCTTTCCATCTAAAGAACCAACATCTAAGAATGTTCCATTCTTTACATTTTTGCGTTCAAAAAACTGACTTACGATTGAATCAGTCCCGCCCTGTCCGTAGTAATTGTGCCGGATAGAGTTTATGTACATGGGCTTGGGAGTAATATTTACTGGTATGTTCATTTTGGCTTGTATCCAACTCCTATAAGTCTTGGAGGAAACATGCTGTGATACACGACAGCATCATCGAAGTCTTTGAGTGCGAAAAACTTAAAGAAATCGGGGCTAAATCTATAGCAGTCACAGTCGGTATGGTTCTCATAACAGCTAGTGCCATGACCCCAATGGTCTCTATGGTCTACAACAGCGTACTCTGGCTCTCCTACAAATCCGGGAATAGCTATCATTAAAGGGCATCCGGGCTTCAAAACTCTATGCATCTCCTGTACTGACAGCCAAAACTTAGGATCATGCTCAAGCATCATTACAGTGTATACAAAGTCGAAGTAATTGTCTTCATAGCAGATATCATTGCCATTACATAGTATAACATCAAACCCATTCAGGTGCCCTAAATCCTTTTCGTTAGTATTAACCGCAACGCCTTCTTCTACTGGATTGTCGTGAAAGTATTGCATGTTTAGGACAGCATGAGGAAATGCACTGTCTCCAACGCCCAAGACCTTCCCTTTAGGTGCTATCTTAGTTATTACATCATTGTAAACCGTATCTATATGTACGCCTTCCCATTTCTCTAGTCTCATTTTGTTCCCTCTACATTCAAACTAATTAGTGTTCCATTGTCTTTGTCCATATGCGGAATATAGGCTTGAGAGTGATCATCAAAGTCACAATGCTCCGTATCTCTCCAATCATATCTAGCAATGTTTTGTATTCCTGCAGATGATAAAAGCGTTGATAGCTCTTCAAAGTCATAGACTGTTTTATGATAAATAATATCATCGCCCATCTGCATCTTGCCGTAAAGCGGGCCGAGAAAGCTACTTAATTTTGTATTATCAAGAGTATTCTTGCCCATTACATACATAATAGCCATAGACTCAAAATCTGGCACAGCTATTCTTAACACTCCACCCTTTTTCAATACTCTCGTCCATTCGGTAAGAACGTCAATAGCTTCTTCTCTGTCGAAGTACTCCAACACATGAGAGGCATATATTAAATCGACTGTTTCATCTTCGTATGGAAGCTTAGTAATATCATTATGGTCTAAGTGTTCATAATCACCACCATCAATATGAATCCAGTCACCTCCAAAATTTCTCCATCCGCATCCTAAGTGAAGCTTCATATTTTTTCCCATTGTGCAATAGCGTGCTTTAAAAACATTTCCATAGAAACTATTTGTGTGCGCGTCAAAACTTTTTTGTATCCAAATGGCTCTGGCGTAGCTATATGGTTGCCGTGCAGGAGTGTCTTTTCATCAAAACAACTAAAGTCTTTCAATCTTGCTTGTATCTTTCTGGAATTTTCTATTCCACATTCTTGTGTTATATCATGTCTTTTATTATCATCAATCTCTATTGAAAAAAAGTTCTCAAAATTATCGAAAACGTAATCATAGTTGTTCCAAAATTTTTCATATTTGAGTTGTAGAATGCGACTCCTGTGGTGATCTAAGTCTTCAAAATACCAGTAATGTAATTTTTTTATCGTTTCTGCATGATGTGCAAGTAAATTTTCGTCAATCCCACCCAATTCATAGCCCTGCTCACAAGTATGCACTCTAATATAGGACACCAGAATATCCAGCGGATGCCTACACGAGCTCACAATCAATGAGTCGCGAGAGTTATACTTAAGCGGGGGATGCTGTGAAGGAGCTTCACTTTCAGGGAACAGGCTATATAATAGCCTACGGATAACTGTAGAGCCTGTCCGGGGCACACTGTATTGTACAATATTACGCATCAAACACCACCTTGTCGGCATCTTTGCCAAAGTACGGGCCGGTCTTAAATTCGTAGACTACAGTTCCGTCTTCTAGACATTCATACTTATGTCCACCCCAAAAACTTATAGTACATCCTCCAGCAGAAACTATAGCCGGTTCGCCCATTTGATTTTTATCTTCGTCGTAATATGTTATTTTTATTTTACCCTTAAGCACAACCCAAGCTTCTTGAGTTGTGTCAGTTGTTCTTTCACAAGGGATATGGACATGCGGGTCAAACTTCTTGCCATCATCCATATTTATAATAGCGCACTGCAAATATTCTCCAGCGTCGGTAGCATCAAATCTACCTTCTTGATATTCATCAGCATTGAAGTAGCAGTGGTAAAGCTTTTCGTCTTTATATATCTTATGCATTTAGTAACTCCTCATATAGTTTTATATCATCCTTGTATAGTTCTGAAACTATAGCTTTTGTTTCTTCAGTGTAACAGTCTTCAAAATGACGATGTGCGCTTTTGTTAATTACAGGAACTTCGCCAATTTCACGATCATGTATAATGGAGTACAGATCTCTGGTTTCCTGTTCTAAGTTTTCAAACAATCCAATATGATCGAAGTGTTCTTTTCTGCCAATTCTACGCATCATAGGCATAACGTGTTGCTGTTCTAGATAGTACTGAGGATTTTTACTGGCTAGCTTGAGCCAGTCTTCAAAAGTATTGTTTGTAATATCATACTTTAACGCATCATTTGCGTCACCTGACCAGCACCCACCAGCCTTGAGGTAATAGAAACAGCTTACCAATCTATCAAAGGGATTTCTTATTACAGTAAATGAATATCCTTCTGGTTTAGATTCTACGAAACCATGTCCAGAAGTCAGCCCAATACCACTAAATACATGCTCCCACATCTTGCCGCCAGTCTTCGGGATATGAAGAAAGAAATACTTTTTGCGGTTGTAAGAAAATTCTCCAGCCATTATATACCCTTTTTCTCTAAGAACTCTAATAGTGACTCCGGTGTTGAGTGATATGGCACCTGTCCATTTTCAAATACTGGTTGCTCTAGATATTCTAATAATTTTGTATCGTCTAAAAGCACATTGTGTATATAATTAACAGCCTCTTCGCTAGACTCAAAATCACTAACATCAATAAACGCTTTCTTATTGAAATCTTCACCTACATTTGCTGGTCCCCAGTATATAGGCAGACAACCAGCATAAAAAGCATGTAGTATCTTCTCACATACGTATCCTTGTCTGTCATCATTCTCAAAACATAGGTTCGATTTAAATTTAGAAATAAACTCTATCTTCTCTAAGTAGTCACTGTTTCCCGGTTTTTCAACCATCTCTGTTGTATTTCTCAGGAAGTCTCCTCCATGTGCTACATCCATTCTTGAGGATATGTAAGGATAAAACTCTGCTCTCCTACCAAGCGTTCCAGACGCTACTGAGCAACACAACCTATCTCTATTAGCTATCTGCCTATTGGATAACTCGTCTATTGATATATAGTATGTTGGTCCTCGATTAAGGTCATGCGCAGGAGCCCCATTCCAGTTTATCTGTGTAGACCAAAAGGGAATCCTATAGTTTCTCTCGTCATCAAGATTGCAACTGTTAAAAGAATAGTCACATTTACTATAGTCAGGTTCTCCTATTCTATTCATAGACTCTATAAACCAAGCTATTGTAATTGCGCCATCATGCTTGTGGGAAGTTTGGCCTTGGTGCACCAAAATATCTGGGTCATACTGAACAATCTCTACATCGTGTTTTAGACTTAGAGCTACTGTTATTATATTGTCATATAGGGGAAACCCACCCCAAAAGTTATCAAACTTAATTCTCAACTTAGATGTCATTTTTTATCAGATTCTCCCAGTAAGAAAAAGAAAGTTTCTGCATGTTATATATATTGTTGGGTATTTGTTCAATAAATTGCACAAGCTTTTCATGAGTTATTTCTCTCCAGTCATCTACGAACAAGACCGGCAAATCTAATAAACATTCGTGCGTAACATGTCTCTTTACTATTGGCACACAGCCCATATGTAAGGCTTCCCATATCCTATGAGTATCAATGCCGTTACCCCTCGGGCAAACACAAAATGCGTATTTAGATAGATTGTATACATATTGATCGAACCCCGTCCCATTAATTGAAGGGGCAAAATCAACATCAATTTCTCCTTGCTGTATCAATCTTACTAGGTCCAACCTAGATGGATGTGTGCGAGGATTAAATTGAGTAAACGGCTTAAGAAACCTTTCGGGTTGCTTTTCTATAGAGAGCATTGCTGGACGCTTTGTTGGATGCCAGTGGGTATTCTCCATCGCTATAGGCAGCGAAGATATCCTATTCGATTTGGTACACAGGTTTTGTGCATACCAATGTATGAGGTTATCAGGCAGAACCCTGTCATCTAAATAAATTTCGATATCGCCATTGTGTGTTACAAGTTT
>TARA_R100001594_G_scaffold150649_1_pt1 | contig 30161 bp, 42 predicted proteins | sample TARA_R100001594 | Tara Oceans TARA_R100001594 (sample SAMEA2622752) | marine metagenome | biome: marine biome (ENVO:00000447); feature: marine epipelagic mixed layer (ENVO:xxxxxxxxx); material: "saline water (ENVO:00002010), including plankton (ENVO:xxxxxxxx)" | depth 150 m | reverse complement strand
TGAGAGAAGCCCCCCCCTTAATTCTGCCATGCACATGGCCATTATCCCCGGAATATATACCGAATAGCCCAGAGAATTCTACCCCATAGAGACAAATTATAATAAAATAGCCCCTGTTTCTCTGTTCTCTCCTGTAATCTCTTCAGATCGTGGTCTGTAAGCAATAATATTTCAATACCACGCCCGGATCTATACTCTATTCTCCGATATTCTTTGTAATTGCTAATGATATTCATCTTCTAGTAGTTCTTCTGGTAGTTCTTCTGGTAGTTCTTCTGGTAGTTCTTCTGGGGGTTCTTTTCTTTGGGGCTGCTGCTTTCTTCTTTGGTGGTTTCCTTGGCTTTATTTCCCCATCTCTATACATTCGCATAGCAATTGCTGTAGCTTGCTTCTCTGGATAGCCCTCTCCTCTCAATTTGGCAATCTTATTGGAGATGGCTTTATTTTGTGCATCTGTTCTTCTTTTGGCCATTTAATTACCCTCTTTCAATTCATTGATAGTGTGTAGTACTGCTGCCATCATTCCAAGTAGGGGATAGCAATCTCTGATAGGCATAAACTCTACTCCATCATCTAGCCATCGAACCTGACAGATTGAATATTCCCCATAATAAACAATACAGCTGGAGATCTCTGTTTTTACAGTGTAATTCTCCTGCTGCTCCAGGTTCAGCTTAAAGCATTGGCAATGGGTAACAGGATCGATAATATCATCTGTTTTTACCCCATTTGATAATAATCTCTCTAGATAGGGATGTAACTGTTTTAATTCTGGAGGAAACATAATCATATTGTATAGCACAATGTACAAAAGGTACCCATAATCTATAGTAAAATGTACATATTAGCATCAAATAGATACAAAATAGCTATAAAATCTTCCTATAATCCCCCAATGATGGGAACAAACAGAAGATAACAGCTAATAACAGCTAACTTTATTCTCTATCATTCCCCAATGATGGGAAGAATACAGCAAATCTACTGTAATTTCATATATTATTCTATATAAACATATTTAATTAATTATTTTTTAAAAAATGTTTAAGTGGTAAAATTCAGTAATTATATATAATTATATTTATATAATCCCCATAGATAGGGAAAGAGAAGCAAAGTTACTGCATAAAAACTACGTGATATTAGCTGTTATTAGCTGTTATTAGGTGTTGTCTACAAAAGTATACTATACTCCAACTACAATGGGAAGAACCCCTTCTTTTGATGCTTTTCAGGGGGAATTACCCTTGTTATAGTAATAAAAAAACCCCTCACAATGGAGGGGCTATTATTCCAGCTGGAATAGGGTTATTGTTTTACTATTTTTGTAATGGCTCTTAATTCTTTGTTTGTTAGCTCTCTAGTTCTGCTGGAGAATGATCCCTTGTATAGTTCAGAAGAACTGATAGATCCATAGAAACCATAAGGAGCTAAGATAGTAGAACCATTGATAATAATCAGGTCTGTATCTGATACATGTTGTATTCTAATAATAGGTTTATTGTATCCTCTGGGCAGGTAGTATTTACTGGGTAAGATTTTCATAAATCACCTTGGGAAAGATTAAGCATGTGCTTAGATTTAAATAAGTACCTTCCCCCCTTGTAGGAGGGAAGGTTTTCTAGAGAAAGTTTATTTTATGTATTCAGGAAAAGCTTTTTTTAATCTTCTAGTACCATAATAAGCTCTTAGTAAAGATGAGATTAATTCTTTTTTAGTAGCATTCTGTAATAGCACTATTTCATAATTTCCATTTGTATCATATAATCGGACTATTTCAGTATCCCATTTTAATAAAAGATTAGATTTTATCATCATAGATTTTAAAGTTCTTATTTGTTTTCTTTGCAAGAAAGCTTCCTTTTCTATTATTGGATTTAGATTTTCCATTTTTTTCCTTGGGAAAGTATATTTAGATTGAGTTTTAAAAGAACATAGGGATTATTTACCCTACACTATAATTATAGCATACAAAAGTATGCTTGTATACTGTACAAGTATTCAGTATAAATAAAATAGGCCCCCAATATTGCTACTGGAGGCCACCTTCTTTCTATTCCTTTCCCAGGGAGTAGATCTATATTGTATCTCATTTTGATCTAGTGCGCAATTGCCTTAGTCTCCAGAGCAGATATAGCCCTATTCTCTTCCAGCTGGAACACCTATACAGTAGATTATAGATGTATCTAGTATCTCTGGTATCCTGCAGAGCAGTATGAGCATTCTCTGTACTCATCCCTAGATATTTCCTGACAGAATACAGAGATAATCTTTTGATGCCTATCAGATGTTCATGGGCCAATGTCATAACATCTATCATCCTGATCCGGGGCTGCTCATATCCATGATCTTTGAGTGCTTTTCTGATAAATGCCATATCAAAAGAAGGATTATAGCCAATGAATAACCCCCCATGTATTCTCTGGTCTATCATCTCTACAGCTTCCTTTATATCAATGGCACTGGCCCATGCTGGTTCATTATAGCCATTGATCTCCAATGCCCTGTAATCTGCTGTCCATATGTGCCTAGGCTTAATGAGAGCAGACCATGTAGAGGAGCCTAAGGGGTATTGTGTGATAATGCAGATACTGATTATCTCATGTCTAGTGGGATCTAATCCTGTAGTCTCAATATCACAAAAGATTTTAACCGGGGATATCATGATAGTCTCCTGTAAAGATAATCTAATTACTTTTGCAGATTAGATGGGATCTGTAAAGAATATTGCTATTTCTCTTCCAATATAATAGGCCATCCTGGAAGGCTTGTTCCCATTATATTATATGATATATGCTCTATAGCTTCTAATTCGGTCCATCCTGTAGCCATAAGAGCTTCTACAATAGCCCAGAAGGAATATATCAATAGATCCCCCTCCTGTCCTATGATGGCCTTATCATAAACCTCTCTAGGTTCTAAGTAAATCATCTAATAAACCACTATTTAATATCTTCTGTCCTACCCATTCAGAGCATTGAGGCACAATAGCATTGCCCAATGCTCTCAGTTTAGCCAATCTATCGGGAATCCCATCATCCAAGTAACAAATTGGGGATGGAGTCTTGGTCTTTCCCCAGTAGGTGTCATTTGTTTTACTCGATACATCAGCGGATATCCCCCCTGTTGATATTGACTGGATCGATCTGGATTGCATGCTACTGGAGTTGGTAACAGTTTGTTTCTGTGATCCCCTTTGCTGTATCTCTTCTGCCCTTCTGGATAGGTTATCATTCTCACTAATCCCCCTGTTGTATGCTTGTCTACATCTGAAGCTACTGGAGTAGGCAACAATGAATATTCTCTTTCGTAAATGGGGAGCTCCAAATTGACTAGCTGATACAATACACCATTCTGTATCATACCCGATTTGGGAAAGCGATCCGAGTACTTCTGGGAGCCCCAAGGTAAGCAAATTTGGCACGTTTTCCATGATTGCGATTCTTGGTCGTAATTCGCTAATGATTCTGTGCATCTCCCACCAAAAACCAGACTTTTTCCCATGTATTCCTCCTTTTTTTCCTGCTATGCTGATATCTTGACAGGGGAATCCCCCACATATGATATCGATTGGTTGTAAATTATGTTTTCCTACTGATTTTACATCATTGTATATCTCTGCATTGGGCCAATGTTTCTGCAGTACCCTCTGACAAAATTCTTCCTGCTCTACTTGCCAGATAGTTTCTAATCCTGGGATAGCCCTCTCCAATCCCAATTCAAAACCCCCAATACCAGAAAATAAAGATCCTAGTGTTATCATTATAGTATCTCCTTAGCTATCTCTTCCAGCTGCCATCTAATCAGCTGTAGATCATCTCCTATTAGATCTGTTTGAGCTTCTAAGAATCCCACAAGTAATTTTAGAGTGATTGGCCAATTAGCATCTTTCATCTGTTGTTTACAATTCAGGCCCTTCTTTTTTAATCTGGCCCTCTCATTATCATCTACCTGTATTCTTTTTACAGTAGGAAAATCTAGGGATAACTGTTTCATGATACCTCCCTCTTAGATTGTCTCTCTTTTGCTGCTCTGTATGCTGGGATAGTCTCCAGAGCTTCCCAGATGATATCATCTATGGAGATCCCCCTTTCATTACTCAATACTTCACATATAATCAAGAATTTATCGATCCGGGGAGTCTGGCCTAATTTGGCCCATCTTCTAACAGCTCCTACTCCCAATCCAGTTACATAGGTTAACCAACTATCAGTAATTTGATTCTGTTGGAGTTGCTTTTCTATCCATCTACCAAAATTCATTTCCATATCCTGACTCCCCCTTCTATCTTCTGAGAGTAGCCCAGATCTCTGCATATTTGAGCTATCCTTTTACTGTTTCCTGTATGCATATTCCCCTCAGGGAGATTCAGCTTTTCCATGATCTGCCTAGTAGTTGCTCCCCCTCCTAGAATGGCATCCTTGACAGTACAGGCCCATGGATCATCTATAATAAAGATCTCCTGATATTCTCTTAGCATCTCCTCTAGATTCTCATCTGGTACTAGATCCCCTGCCTCTGTTCTCTTAGCGAACCACCATGGGATCTTCTGCTTGTATAAGTGGACAGATTCAGCCCATATCTGATCCCTATGTTCCCTGAGATAATCAATATTGATTTTCATTCCCTCTTTTACTCTAATGGGATGATATCTTCTTTCAGGGCCATCACTTAGAATCTGTACATTATTGGAAGAGAGAGCAAATATTGTCCTTCTAGGTCTATGGACAGGAAAATGAGCATAAGAGGGTACATAGCGATCCCATGCCCCTGTAAAAAATGCTTTACTCATCTCTGCAGATTTTCCTTGTAAGCTGGCCATCTCTGCAATTTCCCATATCCATACCCCGGATTGGTGAATCTGCATATACCCTTTCTTTGTTCCAATCTCCAGAGGGGAATTAGAGAAGTTTTCTTCCCCTGCCAGTACCTTTAATGAAAATCCTTTACCTACTCCCTTTGTAGTAGAGATCAGGGATAGACAAGAGTGTACTTCTGCCCCCGGATCATATATTCTAGCTACTGCAGAGATGAAAAAACACTTACTCATACTCTGGATCAGTTTCTGATATTTGGGATGAAAATCAGCATGATAAACTCCCTCCAGAATATTAAAGACTCTTGATACCCCATCCCATTGGGGAAGATTATCTAGATAGTCCTTGATAGGTTCTTTGATGTTCTGCCTACAGACTCTTACTACTCCTGATTTTATGGCCCTATCTGCAGCTCTATATCTGTAATTCCTTTCCAGCATGATTCCTATCTCTTCCAGATGAGGATCTTCTAATATACTATCTCCCCAGAGCATCTGATCAGAATGATCATTGTATGCCAATGTAGAGAATCTGCTATCATTCTCCAGGATAAGGGCTAGATTACTTCTATTGCTGTAGGGTATTGGATACTTAGTAATGTTCCCATCTTTATCGAATTTAGGTTTACTGGTTTCCAATAGATCCCATGTAGAGTCTTCTGATCCAGCTGGAGAATATTTATATTCTACTGGAGATCCTGTGACCTCCTTAGCAAACTGCAGAAGCTTTCTTCTATTTTGTTCTTTGTTGTTTTCTGTCATTTGATGCCCCTGTATTCTTTTGTATTCTGCATTGCTTCCAATAATAGGATATCGATATCCTCTCCAGAGTAGGTACTGATTTGTTTTACTACCTTGACAAAAGTATCTAGTCTAGGATTAGCCAATCCTTCTGCCCATCTATATACAGATGATTTTCCCAGAGGTACATCCAATTCCAATTGATATGCTGATTTATTGCATGATATCAATTTATTCTCTATCCATTTTCCAAAATTCATATATTCCCCTAATGATCCTGAGCAGGTACAATTCATAGCATCTCCCCTAATAAATCTTCAAATGATCCCCAATAGGAACATGAATGTTCATGGTTACATTTTGGCCATTTCTGGGAATTGGGTAATGATAAATCTATGCTGAAAAATACATCTGGCCTATTACAACTAGGACATAAAATGCCCCTTGCATTATTGCCTACTATCTTAGCTCCCAATTTGTCTGCTGCTGCTGCCCTGAAAGTGGTATCTAACATAACATCTTGCATAGATCTCTTTCCCAATGGCTTATATGATCTTGGTTGTACTTTTGGGATCTCAATATGGGAGTAGTCCAGATCCAATAATGGCCCCTCCCAATATTCATGCTGTTGGAGATGATACAAAGGGTGATCTTTTCCCCTAGATGCATCTTTCAGGGGATGAGCATATCTATAATAGATCCTGGCTACATCTTTTAGAGCTTTTGGATCTGGTTCCCCTCTTCCAACAGTAGAATCCCATAATTCCTTAGCTGCTATAGATGCTCTGTTCCAATCTCCAGCAGGGATGGGAGTAGCTAGAGGAAGGATAATTCTATATTTATGATGGCTTGCACTATGTGAAAAGCTTGTATGAGCTAGAACAGAATAATCAGCAAAGAGTCTCCAGCTGGAGTAAGGGGCTATACCATCATCTATATCATAGACCAGCATAGATACAGATCTTGCATTGGCTCCAGATCTGGTACCCTCAAAAGAAGTAGGACTCCAGAGGGAGATAGATTGCTTTTGTGTAATGCCCTCCAATGGAGTAAGCAGACTCTGTATCACAATATCTAAGGGCCTGCTTATCTGTTTTGGTTTATTTGTTTTGATATTTGGGAAAATGGAAAGAAAGAATTGTTGTTTCATCTATTGGTTCCTCCAGATGAATATTTTGAAATGAGTAGCAGGATTCTCTATCTTGCTACAGTAATATTTTTCAGAATGAGAACATACTATCTGGGAATCATCAGAGAATACATGTACCTCTCCTAGAATATCAAATAGCATCTTCTCTAGATTATCAATGTCAGGTCTGCTGGTTTTCCAAATTCTAGAATCTGGATCCTTTTTTCTGCAGAGCCTTTTTGGTCTTTTTGTTACAAAGATGGCTTCTATTTTCAGGGGAATATCTGCCCCTATTGGAGCGATATCTATCATGTCTCCTGTTAGAGCTATCCCTGCTTCTGTCATGTACTTCCTAGAAGTAGGGGGAGTGTATATCCTCCCCCCTCTACCTGCTCTAGGTCTACCCATTGGCACTGGATCCAAAGGAATAGATCCAGTGTATATTAGCTCCCACATGCTAATTCCTTACAGATTAATGAGGATGCTCTACAATATTCCTCATCTCGCTTGCTGGGAAACAATACAGAGCAGAGATAATACAGGCTATGTACCTTGGGATATCCATTGCCTGCCAGCCATTTGTCTACTGCAGGCTTAGATACTCCTATTGCTCTAGCTATTCCTGCTCTAGTGTATTTCTTATCTACTAAATTGTTTTTTAACCATTGTCTAAAAGTCATGATCTCTCCTTTATAAATTGTCTAGCATTCTCCAAAGAATAGAAAACACCGGATAGAATGCCATCATAGATAAATATGATGGCTCGATAATGCCATAAACCATATTTGTAATATTTCATTATGACTCCCTGCTTATCTCCCTCTAGATTGAATACAGGAATCTCTTCTGCTTTTGTCTCTCTCATTACATACCCCCTTGTATGTATAAAGTGATTAAATACAGGACCAGATAGGCCCCTGCTATTCCAGCTGGGAATACTCCAAAGAAAAACCAATTATCATTCATGATGCATTCCCCCTAAACAGTGGAATATGTTTTCCAGTATCAGGGCATATAACAAAATAAGCCCCCTGCATACAAACAACCTGCGATTTACTGATTGGATCAGCATCTAACAGGGGTACAATATCAGAAGATTGAAAGATAGAATCCATAGAGGCAGGAGCCAATTTATCTTTTCCTGCTTCTACTGCTCTAGCATAATCTTTATCTTGCTCCACAATATACAGATCCTTCATAAATGGGAAATTCTGTATAATGTATTCCAATGAAATTAGGCTATATTCAATGTATTCTTTGGTTCCTGAATCCCATTCAATAATAATGATTTTCATCTTCTACCCCCTCTAGATAATTGCTTTTCTATGTCATTTTTTATTTTCTTAAAGGGTGTAACAGTATAGTAATTTTCTACATATTGATGTGATCTAACTACAATCTCTGTCAATCCTTCTCCACAATCTCTAAAATGAATAATTTGATCTACCATAATCCACACCATAAAAGGATCGCTGTAATATGGAGTTTTACTAGTATCAGTTCTATATATTTCAATCATCTTCTACCCCCTCTAGAAAACTCCTCAAAAGCCTCTTCAATAGCAGCTTGATAATCTGGCCTAATTGCTTGGTATCCTGCTATCATTTTCCTGACATAAGCACGACCATGAGTCTTTACTGCAGCTCGGATAATAACCAGTGCAATATCCTTTAATTTATCTTTATGTTCCATTTTTTCACCTTGGGAAAGTAATAGGGATAATTCCCTATATTCATATCAATAGCATACTTTTGTATATCTTGACAAGTAAATAAGCTTACTTTTTTATGGTTTCCCTCTATTCACTCGATTCTAGGGTACATATACATCTATGTATATATTCCCCTGATCAGGTTTACTGGTATGATGCCTAGGCACAAAAGACAAAAGAGGGGAGATCGAATATTCAGAAAATGGGTACTGCCAATATTGAAAGAGCATTTTCCGGGAAGATGGCAATCTACATCTGGTACCAGGATGGACTATCTATATTGCATTGATTGGCTATATGATTCCCCTTCTGGAGAGGCATTGCAATTTGCCTCTAGATGTTGGTTGAGCAAGCCCTATCAGCATCATTCTACCAGATATCAGAGGACTACTAAGCCAGATCTACAGCTGGAGACTCAAATAATGCTATCCAATCTCAAAGAAGATAAATTCTTCCCTGATAAAACAATAGAGGCATGGATACATAAAGGATGGGTATATATTGCAATCTCTGATAGTATCACGCTCTGGACCACAATAGAAGAGATGCTGGCAGGCAATGAGAGAATCAAAACATTTTCCCTAAGAGATCCTGTAGGCTATACCATATTTTTACAGATCCCATTTACTCGGCTTCCTTCTCATCCTCATAAAATAATAGCAAGGGCTAGAGATTGGGAAGATTAGCCTACTTTCATAGAGATGTTTTTTACCTCTGTTTTGATCTCCTGTACATCTCTAGCAAGTAGATTATGTTGTTCTGTCAGAGTCTGCAATCCCTCTCTATACATCTCTCGATCCTCATTGTGAGACTCTACCATTTTATCGATTTGTTTGAGATGTCTATCTAGATAGAGGGGAATATTAGTGGCTAACCATCTGCCTACTGCTACAAGCAGAATTACTGCCAATACCATTGCAGAGAATGGCCCTGTAAGCATCTGTATTATTTCTGTATTGGTCATTATCTATCCCTCCATTTCCTTAGAGCTATAGCCATAGAGGATGCCACTTTAAAGACTCCCTGCATGGATAATAGGCTTTGGTGAGTATCCATAAAGAAAGGCTCTACACATATTGCTACAGGTCTACCTACTGATCTGATAGTATAGAATGCATTCTTGGTCCAATTGTCTTTTCTGGCCTCTATGGCTTTTGCTTTCTCTATCTCTTCCACATCCCCATTTAATTGAGTAGCCATGATAGTTGCAAGCTGCTGCCCATTGGATGATCTATGATCATAGAAGAAAGCCCCATAATCTCCTCCTCCTGCATTGAGATGCATAGCAAGATAAACCCATGGCCCCGGATGCATATCAGCATATTTATTTACTCTTTCATGTCTCTCTGAGTATCTACCATCTGATATAGGCATTACATTAATTCCCATATCAAGTAATTTGATCTCTAGACTAATTGCTATTCGAGCTGTCCAGATTGCCTCTAGCTCCTCAGATGTAATTTCCCCATCTCCATTGATATCCCTAGAGGCTCCTCTATCATTTATCTTATTGGGCTTGCCTGCATGCTGTCTATCGATGAATACTAACATTAAACTGATCTCTGATTCTGGATAGGATTATCCTCAAAAGCCAATCTGAATCGCCATTCAGATCCGAGCCATTCTTTTTCTACTATCATCATCTTGTGACCTGTTAAAAAGAGCCTATCAGATGATACTGCTAGTATATCTCCTATCTGAAAAAAGCCATAGTGAAAGGGGCCAGATATATCGAATACCCTGATAGGGAGAGAATTAGAGCGTACTTTCTGCAGGGCTATTATCTCTGCTGATTCTCTTTCATAGATGTAATCTGTATTCTCTGCAGCTTCCTTAATTCCATATCTATTGATAGATAGAGCTGAATAATCAGAGGGGATATCAATATTCTCTTCTGCAAAATTAGTACATCTGATCTGAGAAGAATAATCTTGAGAATAGCCCACTTTTCCATAATTCAGGGTATATCGATTGACCAGATCAGCAGTAGATCTAAGAGTATCAATAGCAGAGATCTGCTGGAATTCCTCATTGTCTCCAATGGAGATATCTTGCAATGCTTCCAGATGTACCATGGAAGATAATTGATTTAATACTGGTTTCAGGCCAGCTGGACCAGATCTAACAGAGATGGGAAGATAGGGAAGAATATTACCTGCTAGCCAATCCCATGCGCTAACATCTGGATCATTTATATATCCTGAAAATGAATACCTATTCAGAAGAGGGGTAATATTGGCCCATGCTCCATCATCTATCCTCTGACCAGTCTTATTAATGGCCCATCTAGCTACATCCCCTCCCCCTGTTAAAATACCATCTCCATAGGGATTATCTATCCCCCCTCCATAAGCAGGAGCCCATGTAATCCACCATGATCTAGATGCAGTATCATTATTGGATAACTTTCCGGGGATGCCTATATTATCTGCTCCTGCTATGGAGATATAGCTGTATTCATTGCCCTTACTATCCAATGCTCTGGATACTGTTTTTGTAGCAGTAATAAATTGATCATCCTGAATGGTTACAGATGTAGCAGCTACAGAATGGGCAGCTACCATAAATTGACCAGATCCCCCAGAATAACTTTTAATACAATATGCTGGAGTAGCGTAGATCTGTTTTATTGTTCCATCTGGATCTACTAGATAACCTGGTAGCCCTATCACAATTGGCCATGCTTTTCCATCTGCAGTGTCTTTATCTCTGCTAGAGAATCTATCATCGATGAATAGCCTATTATCCAATAGCAATCTAGATTCATCCATTGCTTCTGCTTCTATCGAGAAGGCTACAAATTGATCACTTTCTAGGGGATCTCCGAATTGGGGTTCCTGTATTTTTCCCCTCATCAGTACTATTCGATTCTCGTAGCTCTGTTGTATCTGGCCTTCCTTCCATACCACATAAGAGAAGGAAGCTTCTCTACCCTCTAATACATTACCTGCAGCCCATTCTTTTAATAGATTTACATCCTGCTCAAAATGTACAGAGCAGGATACAATATTAGCTTCTATATCTGCTGCTAGGATATCAGAGGATTCTTTAAACTGGAAATTGTCTAGCCCTCCAGTAAAATCCAGATCTCCATCATCACTGGATAGAGTAACTGGGAAAGATGCCATTCTATATGTGATTCCCCCCCAGATGATCTCCAGCAGGAAAACAGGAATCCCCCCTGCATATTCAGCTTGAGTATACCAAGGTTGAGTCATTATCTAGTCTCCCTCAATACTATTGTACCTACTCTGAATACCTCCCCCTCTCCTGTAGGCCTATTCTCATCCCCTACAACATGCTCTATCTGTACATCTGATCCCATCGTACACAATACATGATCATGGTATCTATTCAATATTTCTGTAGTAGCTGCCCCATGGGAGATGCTGGGAAGATATACTAGAGCTTCTACTGATCCATGCATATATCTGAGCATTCCTAAGATGCTCATGGGAGCTGATCCAACTGCTGCAACTGCTGATCCTGCGGTGCTTGCTTTCCAATAATCCGGATCTGCAGTAGCTTCATACAATGCAGAGATATCGATTCCTTCTGTCCATGCGATTCTTACTGTTCTTCCCCCGGATCCCAATCGAGAAGATCTTAGTACTCCATTGGTACTCTCATTCTCTGATATATCAGCCTCAAAATTGATAGTCCTTCCCCAACTATACTGCCCTGCAGGAACAAATAGAGGCCCCATAACCATAGATCCAATCTGGAAATATCCTTCCTTTGTTCTCTGGGCAGGTATTGTAATTCTCAGGGCTGCTATATTGCCTATATTGTGTAAGAGAATAGTCAGAGAGGATGGAATTAGATAAGCTGTTCCACTTGTAGGATCTGCTCCTTTCGCATCTTCCAATTGTAATACTGCTATCTTGGATGAAGTAGCAGCCAATACCCCTTCTGAATTGGTAGCTATCTTCCTTACTACTATGGTACCCCCTCCATTATCTAATACTACTCTCCATCCCTGAGCTTCATTTAAATGTAAAAATGCTCCTGTAGCATCTGTATTGATAATACTATTGCCAGATCTGGAGAAATTAAAATCTTGATAATCAAAAGCATTACTGAAAGTAGCTATTGTACTCCAGCTGGAGGAAGAATATTTCTCTATGGTTACTTCCCTGAAATTGATATTGGCCAGATGGATTCCCAATGAATCAGATATTGGCTTAGAATCTGTTCCCAATAGAGAGGAATCCAATACCCATGCTATCTTTTCCTCTGGAGGATTATTGCTATCTGGATCTGTTGTTATTGCTGTACTCTTCCATGCTACTTCCCTAGATGGAGATATGGAATATAAGACTCTATCAATGGGAGTATCATATCTGGATACAATAGAATATTGATCCCCCTCTCTGGCAGGCCCATCTAGAGTAGATATTTTTAATCCTCCATCTATTGGAGTATAGAATCCCTGAGGAGCATAATTCTTAGCTACCAATTGATCAGTAATTCCCAATCCTGCTGCAGTACCCTCTGAGAAGCTGAATAGATGCCAATCACTAGATCGAGCTGTACCAGAAGAGGAAATTTGACCCCATTCTATATTCTGAGTAGTATTCGGATCTGTAGTGAGAGCTCCAGATAATTTTGTATATTTCCTAGGATTGCTGCCTTCCCCATAATAGACATCTACTTTATTCCCTTTGTTATCTATATACATTAGGATATCTGTAATGGTTAATGATAGACCAGTAGCAGAGGCAATGGGAGAGCCATATCCTGCATGTACATCATATACATATATAGTAGTAGCTCCTATTATTACCTCTACTTTTATGGTATCTGTGCTGGTCTGCTCCTGCATCTGTATTCTAATCCCATTGCCTCTAGTGACTGATCCCCCTACTATATTACTGGTTTGAGCATGTAATACTAATCCATTGGTTTTATCTGCTACTGCTCTACTGAATGATATTGTTTCTGCAGATGCACAAGATAAAGCTAATTTTGTAGTAAGAGTATCAGTAGGAGATCCAGAAGTATTCTTGGTCCATACTGTACCCTGATCTGGTTTATCAATTGGCAACCAATCCAGAGTAGTATAGCCTCTATTTTGATCTAGAGAATATTCTACCAATGAGGGATAATTAACAGAGGTATATCCCCCCATTGAGAGCATGAAAATACTATCTTTGTATAGATTTGTACCATCTGGATCCCATTGACAGAATATTTCTTGAGTACCTACCCCAGATACTCCGGAGATATTTAATATACCTCCATCCCCATTACCTCCAGGAGGATCTAGATAGATCATTCTAGGAGTATTGGAGCCTGCTTTCTCCCCCCATTCTATCCATGCTTTCCCATAATCAGGGAATGAGACTCCCTGTAAATCTGAGAAGGCACCATGTATCCTTCTATGATCCCCTGCTTTTACATAGGCTATGTATATTCTGCCATCTGTATCTAGCCACATAGATTTATTCCCATCGATGAATCGGTTAATAGAGGCAGTAGTAATATTAAAATCAGTACTAATTGTATCAGCTGCAGAGACTCCTAATTTGGTATTGATATTCTCAAAAGCATTGGATAATCTAGTAACTCCTATTGTATCTAGATCGATGATCCAAGATATTACAAAAGCATCATTGTACTGTACAATATCCGGGTAATAAAAATCATCCCCTGAATCTTCTGGGGTTTTAGCTATCAGATCAAATTTCATCCCCTCAGAAGTACTGGCATATTGATAAACTACATTGCCATTGTGTACACTGGTATCATGGACCAATAAACCAGCAAAAAGTAATACCTGAGAGGAATTAGAAGCCATGGTCAATCGATCCAGATCATAGCCTGCATTGCCCGCCCCAAAAGTATTGGCAGTGTTAATATCTGATGGTATCGCCCTAGAGGATACCATAGCCCAATTATCCCCATCATCTGTAGATCTCTGGATCTCAATATTGGCTAGATTCTCTAGATCATTTGTTACCCAATAGGCAACCAAAATAGAATCATCTGGCATTAAACAGATGCAGGGGAATCTCTTCTGCCCTCCCAGAGCTGCTACATCTGCATTATGTATGGTACTGGAAGAGGAAGAGCCATCTAGATCTATAATGGTAATGGCTATACTATTTAATGTAGGGGTTATTTTTTCAGCTACAGATATCAATTTCCCAGATGGGAGTCTAATGGCATCTCTAGAGATGTATTGGAGCAGGGCAGATCCCCCATTGGAAACAGCTACAGAGAGAGTAGATATAATGGTAGGTACATCTGATCCTAGATAATCAGGATCTGTAGATTCCTTCCAGATGAATCCAGCATCATCCGATATATGCCCTGATCTTTGAGTCTGTATATCAATATCCTTAGATTGGGTTCCCTTAGCTGTTAATATCAGAGATGTACTTTTGGTACTGCTAGGGATTCCCCCTCTGCCTGTTCCTTGGGTAAGGTTTGATTCTGCATGCCAAACATTACTATTAGTGAAGTTTTGGAGGGGTAAAATAAACCCTCTTAGGAAATTCGGTGATCTATCTGTACTCATTTTAATATCCTGCTGATCCTAGAGGTCTTCCAGCTCGCTTTCTTGCTGATCTGTTATATCTATCGAAATGCTTGAAAGGTTGCATAATAATAATTTCTCCTGCTCCCCCTCCATTCTGTAACCTCCTGACTCCCTCTGGACCCCCTAGAGATCTTGTAGTAGTCCTGTCTAGTACTGCTTCCCCTGATAAAAGTACTGCTCTCCTCTCATCCGGGGCTAATCCCCCCATATGGAAAGAGGGAGGGGGTTGGGCTGCTACTGCTGCTGCTTGCGCTGATCCTGTTGCTATTGCTACTCCTACTAGAAAGGGGGCTAGAGGGCCTGCTCCTGTATATTTATTGATATTCTCTGCTGTTGTCATTGCTATATTGGCTATAGATGCTGCCTGCTGTAGCCTGAAAAGAGCTATTGCTGCCTGCTCTCTTTCTTTATTTTCTTTATCTATTGCCTGTAGGCTGATATCAGCAATAGTAGAGATAGATCCAATTAAGAATTGGGCATGCTCTTTAGCATCCTTCTTTTTCAATTCAGATAATTCTTTTATTCTGGCTTTCTCTATTTCATGGATTGTCTCTAATGCTAGATTATATTCTTCTGTTTGAGTTGCCAATTCTCTGGCTTTCTGCTTCTCTAGATCTGCTCTCTCATTTATTCCCCGGATAGCCTTATCATTCTCTGACTCTGTTAGGGAGATAAACATGCCCTTTAATTCTTGCTTCCTCTCCAATAATTCATTTTCTGCCCTAGATGCCTCTATTAATTCTTCTATCTCTTCCTGCTCTCTAGCCGCTTGCTCTGCTGCTTCCTTATCTGCTGCTGCCTTATTTTTGGCTGCTCTTTCAGTAGATTGGGCTGCTTTCTCCTGAGCTATTCTATCTTTTTCTTGTAAATTAAATAATTCTGTAGCTGCTTCTATTGCTTTTGCTGATTCTGCTGCTATTGCTCTTCTATTGTTTTCTTCCTCTTCTAATTTTGTATTGATATCAGCCATGATTAACTGAAGATTCTTTATCCTTTTTTCTCCATCTATATTTAAAAAGTTCTGTTCTTTTATTCCCCTTGTCTGCTGCATTAGAGTATCTAATCTTTCCTTTTCAGCATCTGATAATAATTTTATGTTCTTCCCTGCCAATTGGACCAAGGCAGCATCTTCTTTTAATGCCTTTACTCTCGCCTGTATATCAGCAGTGGAGAATTGCTCCCTCGTAGCTCTGGTCAATCTTTTTAATTCTAGAGTAGATTCTGATAATCTACCCTGATATACCAGTAATTCATCATTGATATCTGAAAATGATAATTTAGCTTTATCTAGATTTTCCTTGGCTATTTTCAATACATCAGCATGCTCTTTTTCTGCTAATCTAATTGCTATGGTTTTCTGTCTAGCTTTCTCTGCTGCTTCCTGATAGGCACTGTAGGCTACAGTTAGAGCAGCAATAGCAACCCCTGCCCCTAACCATGTTTTGGGAAGATTTTTAAATGTTAATAACAATCCCTCTGATACTGCTGCCATATCAGAAGCCAGCATTATGCTCTCTCCTAGAGCAGGATTAACATGATTCAGGGCCATCCCCATTGACATAAAACCCCGATCTGCTTCCCCTGTTTTATCTGCTACTCCTTCTAGCTTATCTTCTGCATCATCTCCAGCAGATTTAAAATCCCTTAGAGCATTTTCAGCAGATTTAAATCCTGTAGCACCTTGCTGGCCTGCTTTTTTCATAGCCTGCCCAGTTTTCTTGGCTGCTGCTTCTGCTTTCTTGAGTTGTTTATTCAACTCCCCTACCATGGCTTTAGCTTCCTTGGCAGTGACATTGGGCATGCTCTTTAATTTGGATAATAAATCTTTCAGATCTGCCTTGTAGCTAATCTCTATCGATCTTCTTTCAGTGGCCATGATATTATCCCTTCTTTACCTGTTTGATTAGATCATCTGCTAGAGCATCTACTACTTTCTTAGATCCCTTTCTCATTGGCTTAACCATTAGCTCATTGCCTACCCTCTTCCCCAATGGGAAAATGATATCCTCTCCTCTATTGTTTACAGATTCTACTCCAAATTTGATAGCCCATGCATAAGGGGCAGTATTCACAAGGAATCCTGCTATTGTTCCATCTGCTTCTACTCTATATCCCCTCTGGAATCTGTTCCAACTATTCTGAGAATTGTCTTTCTTGAAAACTATTCTACCCTCATCATTTCTTCTTATAATGGGTTGTCTTTTGGGCCAATTCTTCTTGGCTTCCTGCTCTATTTCCTGCAGAGTATCATCTATTATCTTTCTGGCTCCGGGGGCTACCTTGTCTAGAAAACCAGTATAGAAGGATTGGAGATCATCAGAGAATACTGCTTCTGCTTTTCCTGCTTTAAATTTACTGCCCATGTAGTCTCCTATGATTTTCCATCATCTTCTTTATTCTATCTGATTTTATTCTTTCTTGCCTTTTCTGCGCTTGCTCCCCTGTTTCATTCGCTAATCTATATTCTGCTATCAATGTCTCTCTAATCTCTGGATCTAGGCTATAGTACCATCCGGGATCCTTCCCCCATCTTAGCTCTATCCTCAATGCCAATAAATCTAAAGCTCCTCTGGAGGTTGCATAAAATTTGCTTTCTCTTCTACCCTCTTTTCTGTTGGGATCTCTTTCATCATCTCGATCAATAGATTGCTTCCCTGTTCATAGATATAAGCAGGGGCTACTCCTGCATCTAAGAGCCTATCTAAGATCTTATGACCAAAAGCAATCGGATCCCCTGACATGATAGGATATGCTGGAAGGCACTTTGCATGATCTGTACATACTGCTATTGCAGCTGCACATAATCTCCCCAATTGTGCTCTATTGGGATCACTCCCCCAGATGGCTACGAAGTCTAGACATGTAGCCATGCTTCTGGGTAGAATGATTTCATGTTTCCCCAATTTCTGTAAATCTAACATACTATTAATCCTCCTTTGTATGTTGATTGGTCTATGCTGGTCCTGTTACTGTAGCTCCCCCATAACAGGTAAAACTAAGAGAAAACGCACTAGGATCACCCTCTGAGAAGTCCAGATTACATACACACTTACTAAGGGTAACTGTATGATCTGCATCATCTCCAAAATCAGTACCTTCTGCAGTGTATTTTATATCAATACAGAAGTGTTCTACATATGGGGTACCAGTAGATCCAGTAGATACATTAGCAGAATAATTCCCAGCTCCAAGAATAAAATCACGTAATGATCCTGCTTCTGATGCATCTGTAAACTGTCTGAAATAAGCAGAGAAAGATCCTGTAATGGCTTGCTCATCTTGCTTTCGTACTGTTGAAAAATTACCCCTATCCAAGATAACTAATTCACTATATTTTTGAGGTTGCGAGAAAGTAAAATTTCCCTCTTCATAAGCTATGTCTAATGTTACAGGGGATCCGGTTCCATCTCTTAATTGGATGACACCATCCCTCTTAGTTTTGGGTACTGTTGAATATGCCATGATAGCTCCTATATTGTGTGCAAGGCAGTGAGATCTATAGTAATGATAATATATTCTTGGCTATCTGTCACTTGTCGAGATGAGCCATTATATCTAAGGGTGAATTGGTTATTGGTTGCATAAGCCTCTAGAGCTGCATTAATTACAGATTCTTCAGAGGAGAGGGCTAGATCATAATCTGTAGGGTAGATATCCAGAGGCCTTAATCTATAAGCAAAAGTAATTTGTATCTGGGAGGATAGATAGACTCCTACTGATCTTCTCTGTCTCTCATCTAGACCAGTAGCAGAGAGCATTCCAACAGTGAATCCCTTATGGGCTATGCTATCTTGAGTTCTTCCAAAATAATCAGGAGTCTGTCTAGATTCCTGGAAGCCAGAGAGGGCATCTATCTTGGCTGCTATCCCAGATCTGATACTGGCAAAAGATAAAGCCATTGCTAATATCTCCTAGTCCAATATTGCCCCGGTCTAGATAGATAGATAACTGGATCCTTTGCTACTCTTTCATTGGCATCATCTGGGAAACCATCATGACCAGAGTCATATCTCCAATTAATTCCTTTCCAATCACTCTTATATTGCTGATGATGCTCAGTAGCTAGATCTAGATATCTTCCATTTGATTGGCCCAAAGAGCTATGAAAATCACGAAATATATAATACAAAGATAAATTAATATGGGCAGATCTCAGAGACTCTGAATCCATTACCAGATACTCTAATCCCCCTCCCTCCTGTCTGATTTTCATGATTATGGTATACCATGCTTCATCTATATAATCTTGATAAGATGATATGGTAGAGGGCATTAAAGAGGATAATTGCTTGTAAGTGGAGAACAGATCTACATCTGATACTACAGGATAGAGTCGCCTCCTTACTACTGCTGCCATTCTCCGGAAAAGAAAACTATTTGATCCTATTGTAATTTCCCATTCTTGTAGATATCCCTCTCCCAGCTGGAGACTAGTAACCAATGACCCATCACTATGGACATATTGGGGGATATTGCCTGCATAGGTACCAGTAGCAGAGTCTACTAATTTACTCTGATCTGGTTTATACAGGGTGTATTTTACTGCTGCTATTGTAGCTAATGCCCCATCTCTATACACTGGTAATTCTGTTGTCTGTACTCTCCCTCTCTCTAACAATTCAATTGTTTTGATCTGGGGAGCATAAGGGGTTCCACTACTGGCCATTAGATTAATTCCTCATAATACTGCAAACCTTTTTCAAGAGTGCCTTTTCTGGCTTCCTCCATATCTGCAATTCTTTTGTATAGCTGTTCTAACTTTGTTTTAACCTCTGGAAGATGCTGCGAAGATATGTATCTTTCAGGGTGTTTTCTTGCTTGTATGATCTCCAATTCCATAAAATGATCATGTGGTAATTGTATATGCCCATCTATCATTAATTGTATTTTCCAGAGATCAAAAGCAACTCTATCAAAATTCTTGACCACTTTACCAGCTAGTATTCTAAAAGTTTCCCACTTGGGAGCATGCTTTCTTCCTCCATATTTGGCAGGGTAGACTCTCATATAGTCATGAACATTGGGATCCAATACCACATGCCCAGATTGTCTAAGCTTGCCCAATCGAGAGGAAGGATCCCCCAATTCACCTTGTATCTGATGTACTCCATTGACTCCAGGTACTACCCTTTCCATATCAATACTGGGCAGAAATACTGGTACCTCTTTTGTCTTTTTTCCTGCTTTTACAGTAATGTATTGAAAATCCCAATTGGCTGGAAAATGTTTATAGTAAAAAGGATGATCTGGGCTAATGGGAAGCCTGGTATTTTGGGGGCTGGCCATAGACCAAGGTTGACTAAGATTATCTAGATTCATTGTATGTACCTCCTATATACAATTTGCAGGGGGAAAAGATTCCCCCCTACAAACATATATTATATTATACAGGAGTATTAGGCTACTTTAGATTTTAGCAATACACCACGATCTTGATCAATGATGGAAACACCAAAATAAGCATGTCCTACAATTTGAGTAAGAGCGTTCGCTGCTGTTCTTTCCATCTCAACAGTAACCTGATCCATGGGCATAACAAGATTATTTCCTGGAATGCTAGGAGCTCCAGTAGCAAAGCCAATGGCCCCCGGTGCCCACATCGCCTGAAGAAAATCTGTAGAGTCATCAGTAACATAGCTTGAGACATAAATATCTACGCCTAAGTAATTACCCTTGTAAGCAGATCCCTTAGCTGAAATAGCATCAAAAGTAGCAGGATTGAATTTGATCGCTCCTGTCTCTGTTCGGATAGAATCTTGTAATTCATTCCATGCTTTAGGATGGAGAACGCATACATAAGGACCGGGGGCAGTTTTTCCTGATACATTTTGGAGAGCTTGAAAAGCGTCATAAAAATCATCTACTGCCAATACAGCTCCGGGGGATCCTTTTACAGTAGTAAATCCTGCATAAGCATCAGCAGTAAGATCAGCTACCATCCCATCATAAGATTTAGCAATGGATTCAGCGATTCGGAAAGGATCTAGATCTTGCCCTAATCCTGTCATTGTAGCAAGGTCAGAGATCTGATACATTAGAGCTCTACGCTTCACTACTACATCTGCAGAAGCATCTGTAAGAGCTGTCTCTGTTACTGCATTTGGCTCAGGAGCTCCTGAGAAAGTAGACCACTGATCAGCATCATAGCCATCTAACCCGGCCTTACGCACTCGAATCGTATCACTGCCCATGCCATTTATACTGCCCACAAAGGACATCCAAGGGGTATTTCTAAGAGAAGTAGAATCAGCTAGAAGCAATCGAATTTCTTGGCTGATCATGTTGTTCATTCTAAGGTCTGTTTTCAGACCATGATTGGTAATTGCCATCATTACACCTAATAAAAAAAATGTTGATTATTGATACTGGGCTATCTGCTGTTTATCCGGGGGCGACCCTACCCAATATTCTATTTATGCCTATTGGCATACATTATATAGTATAAGATATCATGATATTTATTCTGTGAATACTGCCATATATAAAAGAGAAGGCTGGCAGAATGGGGAGCCTGCCAGCCTTCAAAACAGTAAAAGGAGGTTTTACTGATATGGATTAGAGGGAAACAGCAATATCACAAGTAAGATTGCTATTAGCTTTAACTTTTACATTGTTTGTATCTTGATATTGTACTTCCAGCTGGACTAGATTCCCTGAGGAATCCATAGCAGAGACATGTACCAATTTCTGCCCTAGAGCATGATTCAAGGTTGCAAAAGTACCAGCAGTAAGAGATTGACTAGCAAAGGATTTCCTAATACTAGAGAGGGGCATGTCAATTTCCCCATTTGAAGGATTGTAGAAACACAGAGATCCGCTTGCTTCTGAGACAGCAGCTCGAGCTCTAGCATCTGTATAGTATTTATTGCTTCCCTCTGGAAGAGATCCAGAATCAGAAGCCCCAAGGATAGCAGCAGCAGTAATAGATCCTCCCAATGCAGTAGAGGCTCCTGCAATGGTAATAGCACTATTAGCCAATCTAGCATTCCCTACAGAACCATTTTTAAGGGCTCCAGAAATTTCTCCACTGGAAATACTAAGATCCAATTCAGAAGAATCAGCTACTGAAATAGCAGCTTGAGCTCTGGCATTGGTGAAAAATAATTTACTGGATCCTTCTGGAAGAGCATCTGAATCAGAAGCCCCCAAGATAGCAGCAGCAGTAATAGATCCTCCCAAAGCAGTAGAGGCTCCAGCAATAGTAATGGCAGAATTAGCCAATCTAGCATTCCCTACAGAACCATTTTTTAAGTCTGCAGATAAGGCTCCTGTACCTGAATTGTAGCTAAGATCTACCTCTGAAGAATCAGTAACAGAGATCGATCCGCGTGCTCTAGCATCTGTATAATAGAGATTGCTTCCTTCACTTACATTATCAGTAGTAGCATTGAGAGAGAAAGCCCCTCCACTATAAGCAAGCCCAGTACCAGCAGAGAAGAATCCCCGGATCTCTCCCTGATCAGCAGTAATGGCTCCAGTACCTGAATTGTAATCAATACCACTAGATCCAGATAAGAATCCCCTTACTTCAGCTGCTTGAACATCAGCACCTTCTATCAGGGTCCAATCTGCTTGAGTACCAGCAGATCCCCCATTGTGTATATAGCTTTCAGGTCTAGTACTTCCAGTACCAGTAAGGATAACTACATCCCCTTCCTGAAATTCAGTACCTGCAGAATAATTAGCACTGAGCCATGCAGCTTGATTGGCAGCAGATGTATCTACAGAGATATCTACAATAGTAAGAGGTTTTAATTTTAATTGCTTCTGTCCAGATACAGTAATGATCTCTGCATAATTAGCAGAATCATCATGGATTCCTACTACAGAATTAGCATTGAGATATTCTTTTGTTACGACATGTTTATCAGCAGTAATAGAGCCATCAATTTGGATGATGCCATCAAAGACTACTTCAGGATTCATGAATTTCATGAGATTTACTCCAAGTATATAAATTATGGGGGTTAAAAGTCATTTATATACTATCGGATATATGCTACTCCTGATAGTGAATTTTGGAAAGTCAGCGTTACCTGATTCTCATCATTAAAATCTACTTGACAAAAGCACAATTCATTATCTACTACAACATATACTAAGGGCTTATATCCTAGATTATGAGTAATTACTACTATGGATACATTGGAGAAACTATGTTCCTGAGGACCAGGATCAACACCAAAAGAAAACATTATTCCTCCTGTAGTACTATAGATACAGTAGCAGATCCAGAGGAAGAGCAGACATAGAGATTATAATCAATATTTCTACCTCTACCCATTGAGATTGTTACCATGTTGTCTTTTGGAACAAAAGAATAATTAGAGGGTAATGATCCCCCATCTGTAGCCCCATTTCTGCAATAGTATAATTTCTTATCCTCTGATCCAATAGATACTTTTCTACAGCCCTTTGGAATTGTAATTTGTGTAGTATTACTGGAGGCAGTAAAATTATGAAAATATGGGAATGTTCCTATTGTTTTTAGATCTTCCATTGTTACCCCCTATCGACTGAACCAAGCTTTTCTAATGGCATCTCTATTGGCTCTGTAAAATTCTGGATCTGCTGCTGCTTTCTCCAGTATATCAGTAGTACTAATGGGAGTAGGCTTTATTCCTGTATTGGTTTTTGGTGGAATGAGAGCAGGGGGATCTACCTCTGTTACCTCTGTTACCTCTGCTGATTCTGTTCCCTGTAAATGAGGTCTAAGAATAGATGGAGCTGAATCAGGATTAGATTTAATCTCTGTAAGCCAATCGGAGAGAGATAAGATATCTTTCTTGCTCTTTCCCTTCATTGCTTTTGTGTATGCCCATTCTACTGCATCTCTTAGCTCTGGATCTGTCCATCCATGATCTGCCATGGCAGTATGCCTAGTATATCTGGATTCAGCCTCTTCTAATCTGCTTTTGTATTCTTCCAGCTGGGAAGCCATAGTATCAATTGTTCCTAATTTCCCAGAGATGGAATCTAGTTCAGATTGTAATTCCTTGGCTCTGTCTTCTGCTGCTACTCTATCTGCAGAGAGCTTTCTAATCCTTTCCTTGAAGGCTGCTTCTATTTCAGCTTTTGGAACATATGTAACACCCTCGATTATCTGTTTATCCATTTTGGATATCCTCCTTTATTTCAGTAAGTTTAATTTCAGCATCATAGACATTATCCCAATCCATCTCTAATGCTAGTTCTAACATGTTTCCCAGATCCTTTAATGGAAGCCATCGATCAAATAGGTTTTTTATAGTCAATTCTTCCCATTGAGTATTGTAAAAACAGCAATCTTTATGGGCTATCCGGATACTGTTTACTAGGCATACATCATTAGACAGGGCAAGCCATTCTACAATATCCTCTTCTGGATCCAATTCTCCCCAACAAGATTCACATTTCCCCATTTTGATATCCTCCTATTGGAATTCTGCCTTATCTCTTCTTATTTGAGTCAGGAGCTGCTTTGCTTCTATCTCATCCATATCATCATACATCTGCATGATAGCCTGCACTGGAGACATTAACCCCGCTTCCATCTTGCCTATAATATCTTCCCTCTGGGCTCTTATCTCATCCGGGGATAATGGCATAGAATGATAAGAGACTCTGTATCCTGATTCTGGAAGAGATGTACCCAAGAATCGATTAGCAAGCATAGCAGATTTAGCTAATAACTCCTCATCCCCCATTCTGAATACAGGAGCGTATTTCTTCTGGGCTTCCCTCTGGCCACTTCTGGAGATTGCTAGAGCATAGCCAGATCTAGGATCTCCTGATTGTCTAGAGATATCTGCAGGGGATAGACCAGCAGCAAGGGCTACTCTGGTTTCATATTTTGCTATTGATTCTAATAATGCTGCTGGTTCTACTGGAACTTGAAAAGTACCAACAAGGGGCTGACCCTGAGCATCTGGATCTTGAGCGAATACCAGAATACTAGAAGGATCTGTACTGATAGCAGATCTTCTAGCAATTTGATCTTGGTCCATCTGATTTAATCCAGCTACAGATAACCCAGCTACATACTTCTGAGCCCAACAGGAATCGCGTACCAGATGTACCCACATTGTATAGAGCGTAGCAGAAGTTAGAGAGCCATAAACCATGGTAGAAGCAGAGAAGGAATCCCATAGATGCCCTGTTTTTTCAGCATGATATAGTACTATTGGAAGAAATGGCCTTCCCTGAGAATCCCTATAAGGATATGATTCTCCCTCCAGAGATCCCCCCATGTATTCATCAGATACATCTATCCCCAATTCTCCCCCCTGATCTACTTTATGCATTCTGAAAGTGGGATAATTGGGATCTCTGATATCTAAGCAATCTGCTATCCATACTGCTTTTCCATTGTGAGATCTAAGCCTATATTCTACATAGTAAGTAGGTATATCTGGTTGATCTGGATGAGCCTCTAGATATACCATATCAGAAGTTACTAGTCTGTATTGTAGCCCAGATGATGTAAGGGCTATTCCATCCTCATCCGATACTACATCTATTCTCAATATTGCTTCTCTCATTCCCAATATCATTTGTTGAGCTCTAGCCATTAGGGGCCATAGCCCTGCTAATGTTACTAGTCCAGATCTTCCAACCAATGAAGAGATATCCTCTGTACTATTGGTTACAGATGGATTCTCATGATAGAGAACAGCTAATTGTCTAGTGATCTGCTCAAATGGATTAGAGGAAAGATCAGCAGGCCCCCATGCCTCTCTCCTATCCGGTGGAAGATGCCTAGCCAATTCCCTTTCTAGATCCTGTAGCCACGCCCCCAAAATGAGCCTTTTTCTAAGGGAAGAATGATCCCATCTAGATTGATCTGAATCTGTAGGGGCACCAGGTTTTATGGGGGAATTAATAGACATTTTAATACATCCTGATTTTATGAGCTGGAGTTATATGTTTGTAATCGATAATAGGTACTACACAATATCTAAGAGCATCTACACAATGCCCCCATTCATCCTTAGATCTTGCTGATTGATTCCTTTTCATGGTCCATCTCTGTAGAGATAGTATCAGCCTCTCACATTTTGGGCTAATGAAAAACTGTTTTCTGGCTTGAATACTATGTATCATGGCTGCTCCATAATATACACTATATCTGGGTTTTCTGATAGTGCGAATTCTCCATGGTAGGTTGCCAGATGGGAAGCGCATGATATTTTCAAAAGCTCGCATTAATAAGCTATTGGACATTTTCCCAGAATTATTGGCCTTCCCATAATGGATATTATCTCCTGTCCATCTGCATGCAGCAGGCTGGATATGGTTTCTTTTGCACATCTCCAATATTGCTCTAGCATGAGCTTCTGGAGGAGCTGCCCCGGATACATACTCATCCAATACATAGATCCAAGGATTCTGAGGATCTGACATCTCTACAGCTGCTAATATAGCTACCTGACTATTAGGAGTAGAACCATGATCGATCCCAATGGCAAATTGATAATTACCCTTCGGAGCAGGAGCAGAAGATATCATGTCATCTGTAAAACAATCAAAGATTCTTCCCTCTGGTATTCCTACGTTCCAATCCCCATTTAATCTGGCTGATCTATCTATTGCTAAGTAATTTCTAGCTATATTATCTACCTGCTCTTGAGATATAATTGGATCACAAAATTTAGGAGTCGTAGCCTCTACAGTAAGCGGGGCTTTATGACAGGATACTTGCCCTGCTTCTACTAACTTTTGTAGATACTCTACATCCTGCCCTACTGGAGTCATAGTGATTCCTATGGTTCCTGTACTGCCTCCTGCTCCCCCTCTCAATACACGAGCTACCAATTCCCCCCAGATGAATTGATTTACTGGTTCATCTATTCCTACATATGAGATTGTAGCAGATGCCAATCCTAGCCCCTGATTAGCTGTTTTGATATGGATAATGGAGCCATTATTAAATCGTAAGATGGGATGTATACCTCTGAATCCTTTTCCTGGCACGAATTCGCAATCTGGATGAAAAGAATCTTTTGGAGTCATCTCATAAAGTTTTTCCTGTATGGTTACAGATTGCATGTGTGAATGAGTAATGAGGAAGGCAGTAATCGGAGGGGGATCAGTATCTAGATAAGGATGAGTACCTAGGCATCTATGCAATAATTCAGCACATTGGGCCATTGTTTTACCTACCTGATTCCCTCCCAAAAGTAGTTTTATCTTACTTTTATCTTTCAAGAATGCTTCCTGAGGAGGAGTAGGACAGAAGTATACAAGGGGATTCTTCTCTGCTCTCCCCTTGAGTCTCCTCATTGATTTAGCCATGTCTTTAATACTCATTGCTAATCATTATCCTATGTGGTATATATTTTGTTTCATTTGAGGAGATCCCATGTTATTTATTTTACTCTCTTTTTTCCTTGCTTGTAATGGATGTACAAAAGATGCTGATTCAGCTGGAGATACTGCAGCTGCTGAATCAAAATAATTTATACTGTCTATGCTTATCTCTCCAGGAATTGTAAGCCCATGCTACTCTCCCCTCTATGATGGGCCAGTATTCTGGAGTCAATTCGCAACCTATAATATCAAACCCCTCTAGGATACCAGATACAGCAGTAGTACCAGATCCAAGAAAGGGATCTAGAATAATTCCCCCCGGTCTACAAATTAAATTTGCTAACCAAGAAAATAATCGAACTGGCTTTACTGTTGGATGAGTATTTTTTATTTCTGCTGCTGTTCTTCCTGCTCCTGCTCTGGGATTATTTACCCCTGCTGATCCTTCTTTTCTGCCTACTGATTCTGCTCCTGTTATGCTGCTTAGATGCTCTAAGCCTGCTTCCTTCTCTGCTCTGCTGGGTTTTGGACACTGATAGATATTAGCAGGCCATCTGCCATGGGGATTAGGTTCTATATGATGTTCTCTATCTGGAGAATTGAACCCCCCATTATCCATCTGTTCATAAGCAGATTTAAATTTAGGCCCCTTTGATGTAGTTGTTTTTAATTCATTATCTGGACCTACCCAGCAGGAATCCCCATATCTGAATCTAGATTTATCTATGTTTAATCCTCCAGTACCCCATTTTAATACATTCTGGGCTACTGTTAATCCCTTCTCTAAGGGCTTCCTTGCTAAGGTGGCCATTTCTGCTGCTGGTTTTAATGCTGTTCCCCATCCTTCCCACTTCTTAGCATCTTCTGAGGTTGGAGTATGCTTGGGGGCTCCATCCCCTACATTATCTAATTTTGGCCTCCTGATTTTATCTACAGTTCCATAGCAATAGCCCCCTGTTAGAGTCTCTGCTTTTCCTGCTGCCTTATCAATATCTAGGCTGATATTTCTGCTTTTGGGGAAGCCAGAGAAGTACAACCAATTTAACTGATCCCTGATCTCAAAACCTGAATCCTCAATAGCACATGTGATTCTATGAATTGTTCTAGTACCTCCGAATGCTACCAGATGCCCCCCCGGTTTTAATACCCTGTAGCATTCTCTCCATACATCTGTCCTGAAAGCTATATCCCCTCCATCCCAAGATTTACCCATAAAGCCTTTACTCGCTCTTTGGAATAATCCATCTTTACCATACTGCGATTCTTTGGCATCCTCAGCAGAGAATCGCTTTACTATTGACTGCAGATGATATGGAGGATCACATAATACTGCATCTATGCTATTATCCTCCAGCTGCTTTAATGTCTCCAAGCAATCGCCCTTCAACAGCTTGAATTCTGGAATTATCATATCCCCATATAATTTCCTTTCCATTTTTTTACCTCCTATTCCCATGATCATGCAAATTGACTTTGCAAGATCATGCAAATTATTTAATGTTTAAATTTATCCCCATTGATTCTGCTCCCTCTTCCAATATCTCTGCTAATGGCCTCTCCTGTAATAGTGCTAGTATCTGGCAGATCTTTAAAAAATATTCTGTTTTTGGGATGCTTCCCCTAGTTCTCCATTTTACTATTAGGCTAGGATGAGCTCCTACCTGATGAGCAAGCCATGTAATTGTTTTCCCTGATTTTGTGATCTCTGATCTGCAATACTCCCCAAAATTCATATATTCCCCTATGGCAATATTCACATATCATTTTTACTTTCTCTTCTCAAAAACTTCTGTACATGTATCCCATTCTGGAGTAACTGTATCATTACAGGCCCTTAGTATATGGAGACTGTTAGAGATATTGGCCATTGACTCGCATTCCTGTTGGCTAGCTCCATCTCCTTCCCTTGTTTGTAGTCTACAGAATAATTCCCTACACAAGAGATCCCCATGATTGTCTAGATACTCTTTACTGCAAGCAACCTCCAATAGATCCGGGGCAGTAAGATTCTTTTGTAGTTCTATTTTCCCAGTTGCAATACTAGAATTAATCTGGGCCAGTGCTGCCAATGCTTCCCCTTGCTGGTTCTGCAATGCCTCTAATCTAGCTGATCTATTCTGTATTCCTATCACTATTCCAGTAGTAGCTAGCCCTCCTGTAAGAGCTCCTATTAAAAGTGCTTGTATTATAGTCATGTTGCTATTCTCCAATTTTGATAACATTGTTCAGATCCTTTACAGATGATTCTAATCTCTGCCTCAATATTGGAGGAAGAGAAATAATGGCATTGGTTATTTCATAGAGTAGTTGCTCATCTGTAAGCCCTTCTAGCTCATCCCCTGATCCCTCTTCTGCTTCTATTTGTCTTATTTGAGTGATTACCTGTAAAAACTGTCTCTGCAGAGCAGCATAAGCTTGCCAGGATTGGCTAGCCTCTGCTTTCCCCATTGAGAGCTTTAATTGGATAGCCTGCTCTCTCAATATCTCTAGGGTGTTCTCTGGAAGAGGTTTTTCTGCTACTGGTTTCTCTTCTGCTGCTAGCCCATCCTTATTAAAACCCCATCTTCTTTCAAGCTTCCATGCAGCTGCTTTCCAATCCTTCTCTGCTGCTACTGTAATGAGCTGCAGCATGTGAATCCCCCCTGCGCTAGATGCTTTACTTACATTGTCCTTAAATGTTCTGTAGGCTCCGCCCGATTCTTCCTCTCCTTTTTTCAACCATTCATAAAAAGTAGTTCTTCCAATACAAGCAGAATCACATGCCATCTGTATACTAGCCCCTACTCTCAATGCCTCTAATATTTTATCCTTTGTTCCCTTTGTAAATTTACTTTTCCTGCCAGCCATATCTATATTTCTCCTCTATATGGTTTTCTCCTCTTTAATTTTGAAAAAAATTTGAGGATATCAAAAAAAACTCGTGGTGAGAGAA
>TARA_R100001594_G_scaffold11906_3_pt1 | contig 30484 bp, 24 predicted proteins | sample TARA_R100001594 | Tara Oceans TARA_R100001594 (sample SAMEA2622752) | marine metagenome | biome: marine biome (ENVO:00000447); feature: marine epipelagic mixed layer (ENVO:xxxxxxxxx); material: "saline water (ENVO:00002010), including plankton (ENVO:xxxxxxxx)" | depth 150 m | reverse complement strand
AAAATGATATCTAAAATATATAATAGCAATAAAATACTATTTAAATCGGGCAGCAGGAAAGGTAAAACAAAAACTGAACTTGCTTTAATGGTAGAGATGAGGAAAGATAAGAAGTACAGAAGACCAGACTTTATCAGATTCTTAAAGGATAAAATCGCTAAAGAAAAGAAGAGAAGATGAAAAAGTACGAATGCGATTCATGCAAGAAGATAAATAAGATGAATGAGGAGATGGAAAAAGCTATGAGGAAGTTTAATATGCTCATACGCAAAGAGGCCTTGGAGGCTAAGAGAAAATGATAAGAGGCATCAAAGGCAGGACCATAGGGAAATGCGAAATGTGTAAGACCTCTTATTATAAAGCTACATGGTTTTATAACTGGGAAGCACTACTAACAGACGACAAACTAGTTATTTGTTCTAAGTGCGCTAAAAGAGAATCAGGAAAGAGTAAAAACTTTAAACAATTAACAGAAAAATGGAAGGAAGAGCATGGCAAAAAGTAAGAACTTTAAACCTACTAGAAGAGAGACGCAACAAACGATAGGATTAATGATACAGAAAATACAATACCTGGAAGAAAGTTTAAGCGGACTATTGAATATGCTACAGCACTACATAGACATGAAAGATGATAGAGACGAATACCAAAAATATTTAGATGCGCTTTTAGAGAAGCAGGAATCAGCAAAGGAAGAACCTATAGTTAAACAAGATTCTACATAAAGGCAAATTATTCATCTTTTTTCTTTGCTAGAAAAACATGTTTATGTTTTGTTTCGCATATATAAGGACAAGTTTCTTTCCTTTTTTGTAATTCATCAAATACATTTAAGAAGATAAATAAGGCAGCACCTGCAATAAAATTGGCAACCCTTTCATCAGTAAGGAATTGTATAATTTGATTACTCATCATCTTTTCTATTCCTAGCCATTCTTTGTAATTGACCCATTGGGATGCCACCCCACTTTTCAAATATCCTAATGGGATTATCTATTAGATTGCTATCAACCATTGGGCTAAAGTCTCTAGCTAGCCTGCCAAATGGGAACATGGTATATACATAATAATCTGTTAATTTCTTATAATCATCTTCTATATAAGCAGATAAACCAGCGGCAGGCATTCTTGCAATAGGAGGAGTTACTAACTGGAGCGGTGCTATATTTGCTGGCCATGTGCCAAAGAAAGCTCTATCTCGTTCTCTTTCATCACCAAATAACCATGCGGCAGTATCAGATAGCCAGTTATATGGAGCAGGCATGGCTGTATCAAATAATGAATATGTAAATATATTTCCTAATGCAAGTATCATTAAATCTATTTGAGCTGTTCTAACAAACTTCTCATGTATTGCAGTTCCAGGTCTTAAACCTTTAATTCTAGCTTCTCTTAATATATCATTCCTAAATCTAACAGCATTCCAAGACCATAACTGGAAACGAGTCATTACTTTACCTAAAGCAGTTCTAGCAAATGCAGGTCTATGAGGAGCGTTATAAAGGAACTGAGTAGCTTTAACACCTTTCTTACCCATCTCTATAAGGAATGGATGAGTAGGGTCTTTAATAGCTCCACCAAATGATTCCCAAGCTCTTATATAATGAGCCATAAATGAATCTCTACGAAGCATTCTCTCTGGTCCAGACATAAACGCAGCAGCCTTTTCCATAACTCCTTGTTTGACTTTATATTTATCAGCCAATTCAAGTAAAGTTTCTTCAGGAACCTCTCCAGACTTGGTAAGTTTCTTAGTAACTTCTTTAATAAATTGTTGAGCATTTGCTTTCTTTAACTCAGGGGCTAAGCCAAACTCATGAGCTATCATATCAGGGAAAACACCCTGTTTAATAACCCAAGCTGTTAAATCTTCCTTAGACCTAACCTCTGGAATAATTCGTCTAACATAATTGATATCCCTAGCCTTCATTAGATATTTAGCACCAGCAGATTGGATGGTGTGAGCACTACCACCAAATAAATTACCCATAACTTGTTTAGGGTGTGCTAACAAGGATGCAAGTTCAAATTGAGCTTCAAGATTAGACCAATGTCTTAATTGTTCATAAGATACACCTTGTAAATGTTCAGGAAGTTTAGCTATATGCTTTGTTAGTCCAAGTTTTTTAGCAATCTCATCAACTCTTTTCTTAACTCTATTATCAGCCCACCAAGCATATGGAGTCCCTTTCAATTTCATGCCTGGGTCATTTATAAGTTTTTCAGGTACTTCACTTGGATATCCTAGAGAATCTTGAACGTAAAGTTTCATCCAATTTTCCCATCGCTGCAACAAGCTATAATCACTTCCAGGGTCTTTAATTTTATCCCAACCCTTCTTTTTACCAGCATCATGAAAATTCTTTAGAGTTTTACGAGCCATTATTTGAGATAAATGTAGATGATAGTTCTGCACTAGATTCCTTATATAGGTCTCAGGAACTACATTATCAAAAGAATAGCCTGGAATATAGACTTTACGACTATGCATATTCCCTACTTTTCTATTGGAATCAACCCATTTAATAGTTTCTTTTGACAATTCCTTACCTGCATTAAAGTCATCAATCATTTTATCAAATGCATCTAAATCCTGACCAGCAGTATTAATAAACTCTCCTGTTAAGGATAAATGCCTAAGTTGCATTTTCTTATATTCAGTAGCTAAATCTTCCTTAGATAAAGTTCTATCCTTCATTAGTTCCTTTAACCCAGCATCTAATGCTTCAGATACTTTCTTCTTGCTATGGAACATATGAGGCCAGTATCCTTCAGTCTTTAATTTACCAGTTGTAGTGAACTTAAAAGTAGCAAGCTTCTTTCGTATACCAACATTCTTTGGAGATATAGCTATTAGAAATGCTCTTTGGATTTGTCTCAATCCATCAATACCAAAATCTAGAGGTATATCTTTACCTCTTTTATACATTTCATTTACATATCTAATAAACTTATTAAAATCTATCACAGGTTCAGTTGGAGCTCTACCTTCTAGTGCAGCCTCAGCTTTATCATAATATTGTTTCTGCCCGTTTTTCTTGACTATAAATGGGTCAAGAGCAGTCGTCCCATCTTCATATACCTTACCTACCATAAGCTCATGAGCTTTCTTGAAAAACTTATCATACACTCTATTAACTTTCTTTACAAGTCTATCTCCATACATTGTAGTTCTAGAGCCATCTAATTCTGTAATAGTATATTGTTTATTCTTTATTTCGTTCCATGATTCCTTAACAGTATTCCAGTTATCATTTATAACTTTACGAGCATGTTTTGGGTTATTTGCAAATGAAGTTATCTCTTTTTGATTTAAGAACTCTCTTCTCTTTACAGCTATATCTCTTATTTTAGCACCAGATTCTCCAAGACCTTCAAGGAATAATAAATCAGAGTTCAGCTCTAATATTTTATTCTCACCTACTGAAGTAGCATTATTGCCAAATCTTTGAATCCAATTCTGCAATACTTCTATATGCGTAGTAGGTTTTAAAGTAACTCCCTCCTTAACCTCACCTTCCTTGGTTTTGAACATTCCTCTACCCTTTAACCAGAGGATATCATATTTTCTCATCTCCCTAGCAACTGTTTTGGGAAACTGCATCCAATATCTTTGCCTCATATCAGGACTCTTTTCTCCAAACAGCCTCTGCCAAATAGTGCCCTGTCTGGCCTCTTTGAAATAATTATTCAGCTGTTTAAAGTCTTGAACATTCATAGCATTTAAATCTTTATTTAATAAATCTCTGGTAATCTCATTTAAATGAAGACCAACTTTATTATTGTAGTGCCTTAGATGCTCTGCAAGCTCTGCAACTATCTTGGCATTCTCTGGCTTTAAAGTTCCCTTAGATATACCTTGATAACCTTCAAGGTCCTCTACTATAGAGCCTTTAGTTAATTTATCTATGCTTTTTTCTAATATATTACCTTCTTGAGTAGAGCCATCAGCCATCTCTACCTTATTAGATTTTTGTATATTCTTTGAAACCTCTTTAAATGGGTTAATATCAGGCTTCTCCCAAGTAGATGACATATATTCAGAGAATTTACCTAGATATTTACGAACAGATGATGATGGTATAGCACTAGAATTTATCCCTAGCATAGATGTGCTAGTTCTAGATGCATCCATTACAAGCTGAAAGAACTTAGATGCGTATTCTCTACCCTTCTTACCCTTAGTCCTAGAGTATTCAGTCCAAGCTTTTGTCAAATTATCAATCTTAGCTCTATTATAACTACCAAGCATCATCATATCAAAGGCTCTCTGCTCACTTCTTTTTAGAGTATCTCTGTAACCCTTAATAATGACGTCTATCTCAGCCTGATTCATAGCTTTAGTTGCTACTTTTTGAGTTGTTTGACCCTCTATTTTGTTAAATATCTGTTCAAAATCTCTCCAAGCATCTTCTTCTGTCCTATTTCCATTTTTAAAGTTTGTTTTTATATCATACATAGCCTGTAAATAGCTCTGTCTTTTCAAATCTTCAACAAACTGATGCATTTCTCCAGCCTTTTTAACAGATATTTTACCTTCTGACAAAGCCTCACTTAGTAACTCTATAGATGCCATATCGCTAATATCATTTATTAAGAAATCTTCTCCATATAATGATAATTCCTTTAATATTCTAGCTCTATATGATGCATCATGTCTACCACGCTTCTTAATATGAGGAGTGTCAAACATAGTATTATGTATAATCCTCTCAAAGGTTTCATATCTAGCAGCTGCCTCCTCAATACCAGTTTTGGTATGAAGTTTATTAGCTATCATCTTATCTATATATTGGTTTCTCTTTACTTTAAAGGTCTTCCTATTAAATACTTTCTTAGCTATTTCAGGTATTTCTTTTATAAATCTAGCTACATTAGCATAAGCATCCTCTAAGCGTTGTTTATTAACCCTATTGTATACAGAATCAGACCAATCTAATTTATGTAGTAATCCTGCCATCTTCATTAATGGAGTATTCATCTGTGCTTCTGAGAACTCTCCAGCAGTCATAGATTTAACCAAATCACGTATTTCATGCATAGTATATCTACGATTGTCTGTGTAATTTTTACTAAAATAAGCATCTGATATATTCTTAACCTTGCGGTACATACCATGGTTTCTTACTACAGAAGATTTAATAATATCTAGAGTTTTTTCATCTGTCCATTTATGAAATCTTTTTCCATATCTTTTCTTAACATCGACTTTAAAATAAGCATCAAATAATTCTTTAAAGAATACATCATATCCCTTCAATCCTGTTTCGTCAAGAGGGTCTGAGCCAAACGCAACTTGAGCAGCTCCTAATTGTCTTGCATATTTTAACCATTGTTTTTGGGTTCTGGGAGTTATAGTAACTTCATACTCCCCCTTACCTATAGCTATTTTATACCTATCGTTCTTATACTTACTATTTAATATAACATCGTGTACAGCTTTCATCACTTGTGGCATATTTACAGCACCACCTAGCATCTTCCTACCTTCTACTGCACGTCTGGATATCTCAGTTCTCCAATAAGGAGAGTATTGGTACGCCTTAGACTCCATTGCTTTCTTCTCAGCTGGCTTTGCTGTCTGAGTTAAAAGCTCTCTCCAGCTCATCTTAGCATATTTACCGTCAGGCCTAACAATTAATCCAGATTTCCTATCAGGAGTATGTTTTTTAGCACCTGTACCCTCTGCATATTCATCCTTATTCTTATAAAATTCATCCTTCCATTCTTTTTTCCAACCATTTCCTTCTTTCCCTTTCCTTCCTCCGAAGAAGACAAAGGCTTCATCACCATCAAGGTCAGCACCACCTAGTTTTTCCATTATCCTGCCGTGTAATAAAACACCATGCCCTTTTATACCAGTGTATCCACCAAATCTAAGGACACTTGTACCAGAAACTGAATCCATTGGAATACGAACCATGGCGGCTCTAAATATCTCTTCTACATCTTCCTTATGTACCCAATCCTTCTTCCCCCCATCAGTTCTCTTTTGATACTCATTCCACAGGTCTTTCAATCTTATCTTTCCATACTCTGGGATATGAGTTTCAAGCATTGGGTTAATATCTTCATCTAGATAGAATAATTCTTCAGCCTCTTCCTTCTTTGAATTTAACTTTTCTAATTTAATTTGTAGCATTTTATCATAAGGTCTCATTCTCATTGCTGCAGAATTACCTATTTTAGGCCTTGTAACATTAAATATAAGGAAGTTTTGCATAACTGCCATTCTGTATGCTCTAACATACTTATGGAGATAAACAGGTAGGGCTGATACATCCTTTCCCTGCCCTCTTTGTTCTTGTGCCCATTTTTGAGCCTCTTTCATAATCCTTTGAGTACCAGTATCAAATTCTTCTACTCTATTAAAGGCTTCTGCTCCTTCTGTTTCAGATATTTCACCCTCTGCTACAAGCTCATTAATAAGCTTTTTATTCATCTTTAACATATGTGAATAGATAGTATCTGCAAATGCAGTACCATTCTGACTATGTGCAGCCTTTAACAATTCTTCAACACCTATATTCTCAATATTTTTCTCTAATTCTTCAAGCTTTGCTGGGTCTCTAGTCTCTAGATATTTCTCTAATTTTGCATTCCATTCCTTTTTACCTGCAAACCTATCTCCTATAACAGAATTAAACATATCACTCACAACTTCTTGATTAAATGGAGAATAAGCAGTAGAAGTCAAAGAAGTCCATATTTGCTTGAATACACGCTGGGGGCTATTCATGTGCTCACCCTGCTTAACACCATACGAATATTTGATATGTTCTGGCTTCATTGTATATATTTGAGTTCCAGGTGCTAATTCCATGCTTAAATCTAGGTCATGTATGCTATAATCGCCAAATTTGCGTGTTCCTGCCTGTTTTGCAGCTGAGTCGGGTATTATCATGTCTATACCATTTCTCGCCATTTGAGCGGTCATTTCGGGCCCTACAGCGTGAAACATGAATTTACCTAGTAATGCACCATATTTAGAATGAGGAGATATAATAAACGATTTATTCTGCCCTGATTCAGGCATTCCAGCATCTATATTCATCTTATCTAGCAAATCATCTCTAACTAAAATAGCTCCATCCATATGCTGTTCTAGTTCGCTGTTTTTTATATTTGCATAAAGTTTTTTATGGGCCTTCTTACCTGAGACTGTAGGTACTAATATATAGTTTAAAGAGTTTGTTCCAAGTACTGCAGGGTCTGCTTCATATCCATTAGTCATCCATATTTGCATTCTTTTATTTAATGCAGTGCCATCCTTTATATAACCTTTTCCTAGTAATTGATTTAAGTTTTTAACTGTAGGAGCAAGACCATTAATATCTAAATCATAAAGTAAATTAGATACGAATGCATCTTTATGGAACTTTTTCAATTCATTCCTAGTTAAACTCTTATACTTATCCCCTTTCTTCTTTCTGAAAAGATGAGCCTTAATAAACTCTTTTTCTGACTTTTTAAAATACTTATCTCTAAAAAACTTATTATCAACATCACGCAATAAAGCTGTTTTTCTTAGTAATTTAGGATTTTTGACAGCTGGATGTATCTTCATGAACATTATCCTATCCTTATCTCCAGTACCTGCGAATGGATAATAGTCTCGCTTTGCCATCTTTCTTATAATATTGGATAGAACACTTTTATATTCTTTGTTATATTTCTGTCTATAATCAGAAAGACTATAATCAATTGTTTTACCAGCTTCATTCTTTCCAGTTATAGAATCAAGGATTATAAGAGGAGTTCTCGCTTCCTTAGGTGGTTCACCGCCTGCCATATAAAAAGCCTTCTCAATAGGAGATATGGGCACTATATCTACCTTTCGTTTGCCGCCTAATGAATGAGTAGAAGGTTTCAAGCTAATCATATCCCCATCTGTAGTTAAATAGTTTATCCTATCACCAAATGTTCGTTCTGTTGCCCACCTTCTTAGGTCGGCCCTACCTTGTTCTCCTATCCCAGAACCAATCTCTTTCTCTATTGTAGCAGCTAATTCTTCTGTGTCAAATCTAACATCGCCTCTATTTTTAGTCTTTGCTCCGTCCGTTATTTGCTGCTTAGTCCAATCATTTACTAGTTTTTGTACTTTAGCAGCCACTTCCATTTCAGCTTCTCTGCCTTGAACTTCTTTAGGTAATTTTACATGAGTCTTAACAAAGTAATAGGGTTTGGACTCTAGTATAGCATCATCCTTCATTCCTATATCTATATCCATCCTATTTAGAATCTCTCCAGAGTCAAAGTTAATAAGTTCTCCAGCTTCTAAATCTCTAACTTGCTTTTCAAGGTCAGCTGACTTTCTTAATTCTGCATTTAATGTATCGATTTCTCTTTGTAGTATTATTTTCTGGGCAGCATCAGCTGTTTCCATCTGCTTTTCTAAAGTGGCTAATTTATCTGTGATTAGGCTTTTCTCAACCTCTAGATTAACAAACCTCATTACAGTTTTATCGCCTACTTTTTCTTCTCTAACTACTCCATCCTCTACTGCAACTTCTTTACCTTCTGGACCTGCAGCTTTGATAACATCCCGTATGAGTTCATAATTTTTAGGGTCAGCTTTATCTTCTATGCCAAGCATCTCCAGAAGATGTCCAGCCATACTACTTCTTTCGTCAAGGTTCCCATAGATTTCTTCAGCCATCTTAACTACTTCTTTTTGAACCTCTGGAGCCATTTCTTCAAAGCCCTTCATTAATGTAGGGTCTTTTAATACATCTAGCTTAGGGTCTTTTTGAGATTGCTTCTCTAATTCTTTTATAGCCTTAGATGCTTTAGCCTTGTACCAAGGACCTTCCTTGCCTCCAAAATAAGCTCCTAATAAGTATTCGTATATAACCTCTGGAGTTGTAGCACCACGTTCCTGTGCAGGGAGTCCCATAAATAGGGAACCAGATATTTGTCTAATGATTTTATCACCCTTAGGGTCTCCAGAATTAACCAAATTACCAAGACCTCTAAATACACCACCAGCTATACCACCATGAAGGAATGAATCCATCATAACGTCTACGCCTTGTTGCCAGCTAGATACAGCACTAGCAGTACCTAAGTGAAACGCTCCTTCTGCTATATGCTTAGCTTGGTTGCCTAGCATAAACTCTGTAGCAGTATTCATAGCTTTGAACTGGCTTCCAGATGCTGAGTTTAATATAGGTTTAACAAGCTTTTTAACATTCTTAGTAGCAAAATTAGCTGCAGCCATTGGAATAGAGTAATCATTTAATGCTGCCGCAGTAGCAGCTAATGTCTTAGCTCCCATGGCTTTAAAGGGTGCTGCAGCTATTCCAGGAGCAAAACCAGCCAAATGGCCTATATTACGTGCTATAGCCTCATATTCGTTGTCAGGGTGGTCAAACATCTCTAAAGTAGTAAAACCGCTTACAAAGCCCTTTCCTACGTCCATAACTGCATCTATAAGGCTAAACTCTCCAGAATAGAACGGAATATTGTGGTATTGAGCATGCTTCTCTATATTACTTATTGATTCCTCATCAAAGGAAGCAGGACTTCTCTCATATCCCTTTATGATATCTCTAGTTTGTTGTGCTGTATATTGTAGTTGGAACTGCTGTTCTTCAGGAACTTCTATCTTTGGTTCTTGCTGAAGATTAAATGATAAGGTCATTTATTCCCCGTTTTCTAATTCTAGATTATAATCTCTCTCAAATTTATCACTACCACTGCTTTCCATACTAGTATTAAATGTAATACTAGTTCCATTTTGTATCATCATATAATGTCTATGTCCATACTGGTATTCAAAACTAGTGCCACCAGCTGTTGCAGTCATATAAGCTCTAGTTCTATCATTAACTGGCTGTATAGTACCATGCTTTGGGTGTCCAGGTCTATTATATTTGCCACACCAAAAGTTTAGCTGTGCAGCTTGCTCACCTGATTCTATATTTTTAATTGTATAATGATTTTCAAATTCACCCCCATTGCCACTCGTAGAGTTTTCTTCATACATACTGCCTGATACAGTTCCGCCAGGTATAGGATGTAGGATAGGGCTAGGTAGAGTATAGTCGATAAACGAACCTCCATGCAAATATGGGGTAGTGCTCAAGCCTGATGCTGCAAGTCCTGTAGTAGGGTCAACGCCATGAGACAAACCATTATTAACAGATAGATTATCACTACCATCATAGAATCCAGAATCAGAGAAAAATTCTTGAGGGGCATAATCTCCAGTATTTGTACCCAATGCCATAGTTCTACCCTTCAAATCATTCATATATGTTCTATGGTTATCAGCATAATACCAGAAACATAACTCAGGAACGGGTAAAGCATTAAATGAATCATCATAGTACTTCCATCGTACAATAACTGGTCTTACCTTAAAGAACCTCTTTGATGTACCACTCCAAAATAGCCATGTAAATGGCATACTATAACAACTTATTCTATCGCCTGTATTTGATGCTGCATCAGTTAAATGGTAACTTCCATCAGCAACATTTGATTTATCAAACCCTGGAGCTCTTTCTGGCCATTGCTTAGCATAAGCACCACCATGTTTAAATTTATTCCAAACATTACCAGTAGTAGGGCTTTTGCCAGCAATGTAATTATCCCAAGGAGATGTACCATTATACCTAGTCATATCTTGTGCATTATACTTACTATGAACTGGGATACTACTAAGAGTAGTCTCCATTGCAAACCATTGAGAGCCCAATCCTTGATTACCAGGCTCATTCCATGTGCCCTTCACACTAGTAAGGGTTCCACCATCATGATACCTGGGTACTCCAGTACATTCTCTACTCCAATTTTGTAGACTGAAGGAGTTCCATCTAGGGTCAAAATAACTATTATTATAAGTATCATTATGCTGAGCTGTTCTAACATCCCACTTTATATCTTCTCCACTACATAAAATCTTTTCTTCAGAAGCTCTTCCATGCAATTGCTCTTCTTTCCATAGATTATTAGGAGAATTTTGAGATAAATAAGATTCATAATCATCTACAGTAAAGCAATTCCATTGTTGGCAACCAACTCTACCTCCCATACTAGCAAATTGCTCTTGCCTTATAGGGTCGTACCAATATTTAGCCCAAAATGATTCATATTGATGATATTGCAAATCATTGTTATTGCCTAGTAATGGCTTTACAATACTCTGGTTTAAGAGTGCATCCATCCAATAAAAACCACTAGTATCTGTATGTCTCAAGGTTCCATAGTGATATTCTTCGATATCTTGTATCGCAAATTCTTTATGATTATAGCCAGAAATATTAGATAATGTTATTAAAGATTTCTTACTAGACAATGGCATAAAACCAGCATAATGCCATGGATTTCCCTCTCCACCTACTTCACCAAATGGAAAAGTACTGTAATCTGTAGGATGAATAACAGTCCAATAGCTTTTACCGAAATTGGGGTTATCTGAACCGCCACTATCGTTTCCTTCTCCAGGTTGTGGATACCAATTAGCTCCCTCAGAATTATTAGGTATTACTAAATTATACCACTTTACTCCTTGTCCGACAGGATATTCGTGTGTTTGATGTGGTTCGCATATATCGCCAAACCACATTAATGCATGGCACCCACTTTGCCCTGAATCGTAATCAAATGTATTTATAGTAAAATCAGGGCCTATCCATATACCTGTGTCAGGGTCTAATAATATAGAATCTCCCCAAACTTGTACTGGATAATTACCATAACCTTGTTCAATCATATAGTCAGGGAATATTGTATGGCCATCACTATAAGTTAATGCATCAACATCACCTGATGCTGTTATAAAATAGCCTCTACCCAACTCAAGGCCACCTTCTGCAAGGCTTCCAACCCAATTACCATTAACCAAACTAGCAGCACGAGATGGTGAATATTGCTGTAAGCCTGTAAAAACAGAATTAGGATGAGTAAGATTACTTTCTATGGTACCATTAGCTGTACATGCTACCCATGATATATTATTCCCAACTTCCTCAGGGTCTTCATCATAACTTATTTTTGCTGTAACAAATCTAGTATCAATTAAATCACCATATATATATGCTCTATGCGGTGAGTATGGCAACCTGTTTTGGATACTCCAAGCTCCAGATGGAGCTATAGTTGCCTCTGGAACAACTCCGTCATTCATTTCTTGTTCCCAAGAATAATAATCATGATTTGGGAAATTTGGAAGATTTTCTTCATATATTATATGGTTTTTACACATTTGCCATGAATTATATAATGCCCAACCACCCCTATCACCAAAAGGGTTCGTAAGTGTAGAAATGCCTGTTGAAATGCCCAATGCTCCTGGAGCCAAGTCAGGGTCACCATTACCTTCCCAAACTTGATGATTATATACCTCATAGTCACCAGCAGGATAATTATTTGCTATCGCTAAAGAAACAAAATCTGTGCCCTCTGAATAATTAGGAGGACTAATAACTTCGAATCCATCCCACTGAGAGCCAGTACCGCCCCAAGAATATGGATTGTCCCATGTAGAAGATGTAATAGGATTTTTTAATGTAATCTTTGTCTTTATAGTATGTAAAGCGTCAGTCATAAAAACTAACATAGATTCTCTTGTATCTATTGAATCAGCATTGCCATACCATACATTCTTAGACTCCCAATCTGCTGTTTGCCAATCTCTCCACTTCTGCCCTTCGGCACCTTCTGCACCAACAAAATGAGAATGTTGATACTTAAAAGTTAAAGGGATGTATCCAGAGGAAGTTGCAGTTACATCATTATTTAATAATACTAAACTAGAACTTAATACGTCAGCTATAGTAGTGCTAGCAGGAATACCGTCACCAGTAACTGTCATTCCATCACGCATTTCTATTGTATTAAATACTTTAATTATTTTAGGGTTTGTCCCAAATTCAGAACCGCTTCCAGCAGTAGTATTTGTCTTGCAGACAGGATGGACCAAGGTGCGTTCCTCTGTAGTTTCTTTTACACCTGGTATTTTTGCTGCCCAACCAGGACCAATAATCTTCCATAAGTATTTTGTCTCAGAAGCCCTAGCTGTTATATAATTTGGACTCGCTTCCTTATCTACCCAATAACATGGATTCTTTAAATGTATATATGGATTATCAGGGACAAGTGGATGTGTATCCATAATCCTTTCCCCAGTATTATAATCTAGCCCATGATATAAATGGAAGTCAGTAATGTGAATTTGTCGTGGAGTCATCATTTTGACCCATTCATTAAAGGGCCATACCCAAGGGTCATCATCAGGTCCTGCAAGAGGATATTTGATAGGAGTTGATATTAAATAAGCAAAGTTAGTTGGGCCCGTATCATAAGGTCCTGGATAAGAAGTAGTATCTCTCCAATCAAGGAGTTTTCCTTCTGAACCCTCGGTATGTCCTAATAATGATTTTGTTGGGTCGTGTGAGGACGTAATGAGTCCCGCTTTCCCATATTCAATCTTTTGGCCCATTTGACCCCTTATTTAAAATGCGCCTTCGTAATCTCCGGCCTTGTAAGAACTATATATATCTGCTATATCTCTAATTGTTAATGCTGCCATAACTAAGTTTCCTATCATAGGCATGGAGCTTCCAGCTACCTGTCTAGTTGCACCCTTACCTAAGGCTTTTAAAACTGCTTTAGTCAAACTCTTTGATGCTTGTTTATTTAATACCTTATCTCCTGTAGCTCTAGCTGATATCTTTAAAGCCTCCTTTTGTACACTAGGACTTTTCAAAGCTCTAACTAATTGACTTCCACCAACACCTATATCAGCAGCAACGCCAGATATATCAGCACCTAAAGCTTGAGCGCCATCAGTTCCACCCATATATTTGCCAATAGCTCCACCTGCAAGTCTAGCTCCAACAGATGCTCCTACAGCTGCACCAGCTCTCCATCCACCCTTAGGAGCGTCCATCCAAGTCCTATATCTAGTTCTTTTAGCCTTATCCAATGATTTACTAGCTTCAACTAGTTTGTCAGCTGAACTAACATTTTTAAACTTTAATTTAGCTTTCGCTAAAGCATCTGCTTTTTCAGATGCTTCATTTGCTGCATTCATGGCTTTTTTATACATTGGAGATGATGTTTTAAGCATCCCTTTTCTTCTACCTGTTTTAACTAACACATTTCCCTTGCCTTTAGGGGCTTTTTTATATTTTTTTGTTGATACTTCTTTGAATTTCTTATCAGCCTTAGCTTTTATTTTTTTATGGTCTGCTATAGCTTTATTAGCGTCTTTTTGACCCTTTAATCTTTCTGACTCTAGATTTTCATAAGTATCGTAAGCTTCAGCGACTCCAGCTCTCGCTTCTTCAACATTGCCTAAGGGTCTTCCAAAATACATTGCTGCTGTGCCTATACCAGCTGCTGGGCCCATTAAATCCGTAGGAAGATTCCCTTCTGACCAATCAGTTGCCATTTGTGATGGTCCTTCATCAGCTATAAAACTCATAAATCCACCCTGTTGTTCAGGGGTTAGAAGTTTGCTTGTACCTAATGATTGCAATTGTGCATTAAATGAGGAATCTTTTCTAGCAAGTTTTCTTATTTTAGAATCGGGAACCCCTCTATTTCTCATTTTCTGCCACTCAATACCAAAATTTTCTAATTCCATTTTCTTTGCAGTATTATGCATTTGGAGAAACTGAGCATAACTAGGTCTAATACCCCTTGATTGAGCAGCTTTAGAAAATCTATTCCATTCAGCGCTTAATTCTCCAACACCATAACCCTTATTAAAGGATAAATCACTTCCATCCCACCCAAAGGTTCCTACATTTTCAGTTGACCTTAGCATCATGTTGGTATAATCTTCATAGAATCTTGCTTGTCTCTGAGCTTTTTGTTGTTCAAGCATTTGTATCATCGCAGACATTTATCTACCCCCATATTTATAACCTGGAGGAGTAGCGTATTGTATAGGTTTTCCTTCATCAGTATATTCCCCTAATGCAGATTTTCCATAATCTACCGACTGTTCAGTATGCATATAAAAGTTCATAGCTTCTGGATACTTTGCTGAAAGCTCCTCTATTTGTTGATTTGTTAGTCGTCCTTCTTCTGCAAGGAACTGTATAGTCCTAAGTGCATTAGGCTTACTTTGTTTTGATAGTTCAAAACTTAAATTCTTTACATAATCTGGGCTATTAACATCAGCCTTATCAGATATCCGTAGAGCTTGTTGTTGAGGCATAGATAAGTTGCCCTTACCAGAGATTTTTCCTCCAACCTTACTTAGTAACCCTCCTAATTTACGTGTCCCCTTTTGTATAGGGCTTAGAGCAACGGACTCTCCTGTTCCATAATCAGTACTAGGGTCGTACTCAGCTCCACTTGTATCGCTAGCTGCTTTATCAAATTCTGCTCTTGCTTTAATTATTTGATTTTGACGAATAGCTTTATCCAACATTGAATCATCTTGCTTCCCTACTTCTTCAAGCTCTACTCCTTCTTCATTAAAATCATCAGTAGTATCATGCGGTCCAGAAAGTCCAAATCGGTCTTGATTGAATTTAGCTACCTTTTTAGCATCCTCGCCATATTTTATATGACTTTCTAAGCCAGACTTTATTTTTAATAGGTCGCCCTGAGTAAGATTAGCTTTTCCTGCTAATATTGAAGCAGTTTGAGTAGGGCTAAATCCTGCTTCCTTGAGCAACTTCTGCCCCTCTACTGATGAACCAAGCCAATGCTGAAGATTTGGACTATCACCTAAATCCATACCCTTTTCTTTAGCAAAATCTTCGACGGCACTTCCAGTTATAGGTTTCTGAAGAAATTCTAACATACCCTTTTTACCGCCACGCCTTTCTTCCTCTGATGCTCCCCAACTCATTGGTTTATCATCTTTTAGATTCTTATCACCAAACAATCCATAGGTACCAAAGAATCCCTCTTTAGCACCTTCTTCTCTGTAGGTCTCACCTGTATCAGGGTCAGTCTGCCAATTACCACCGTAATTTTCCTTTAAGTATTCTTCATAACCATCTTTTTTAGGAGTAATGCTTCCAGTTTCTTCATCTAGAGTCCCAAATTTCATTGAATAATCTTCCCTGCTCATAGGAGCATCAAACTTTTTTTGGCTTTGTCCAAAGAAGAAAGAAGGAAGACCGAGTCCAAGCAAACCTGCGTTTTTACCTTGAGCATGTCGTTCTTTTCTTTTATCTCTTACAGCCTGAAGTCCTGTACCTAATGCATATCCTATATTTGCACCAGTTTCTTCTAAAGCCTTATTGCGATTTTCCATCGCTGTATAATATCCAGTTAAATCTAGTCCTCTAGCCATTTAGTCTCCTTAGTCTCCCCATGGATTATAACTTGTAGTACCTGTACCACTTCCATCCCAACCTGCTCCAATCGTTGACAATCCTTGACCAAAACCAGAGACTCCAGAAGTCCATGCTCCAGATTCACCTGCACCTCTTGCCATAGCTAATTCAGCCATGTTACTGTGTATGCCTGTCTGTTGCTTCCATGCATCCTGTAATAAATTTACTCCAGTTTGTTGTTGTTGTCCCATCATGCCAAGCCATTGCTGTCTACCTTGTAATCCTGCCTGTAAACTTGCCTGCCGAGCTTGCTGAGCTTGAGCACCACTGAAGCCACCACCATAAGCAGCAGCATTTCTATTTGCTAATTGATTTTGAAGAGCAACTTGGTTCAGGCCTTGTCGTTCTATATTTTGTAAATACATTTGATTCTGTGCACTATTTGGGTCCATAAAATCTCTACCCATTTGTTTCTGCTTACCAAAACCTGCTAATGCTTCTTGTTGATATCCTAAAGCATCATCATAACCTTGTTGTGCTGCTTGGTTAGCCCTATAAGCTCCGTATGCCTGTACACCTAATCCCGCTAATCCTAAAGCTAATGGAATCCAGTATTCCTTTTTCCCAGTTTTGGGGTTAATAGTACCGGCACCTTGAGATTTAACTACCTCTTCTCCCTCCTTGCCGTAAGTATCTATTATTTTAGCTTCTTGAGGGTTAACATGAGCTTCTCTGCCTCCAACATTCCTCATCATAGAATCGCCAAATCTGCCTTGTGCAGCTTGATTTAATGGCCCCCATCCAGTATCAGATTCCATAAAATCACCTCTACTTAATTGAGTATCAAAATCAACCTCTCCTGGAACTTCATAGTCAAACTCATCAAAAGTACCACCCCCGTGCATAAAAGTTCCAGCTTGGTTTAATATAGGCTTATTAGCCCTCTGAGCTCTATACATAGCTTCTCTTATAGGAGACATTTCATTTGGCTGAGGAGGCCTATTCCTTCTCCATTCTTCTAAATTGTAGTTAGACATTCAAATCTCCTAAATTAGATTTTATAGTATAATCCATCACGTTAATATAAGAAGGAAATAAACAGATATCAAACATTAATTTGTTTTTCCTGCTTGTTTGATGAAAGGTCTATTTGATGGAACTAATTTTACATCTTTAACTATTATCTGAGTATTTGGTTCAATATATTCACCATCGTTATTAAAAACAGGAATAGTTATTGCTTTCTTTTGTACATCAAGTGCAACAGAATACCATCCACCAGAAGTTTTAAACTCTATAGTATGGACACCCTCTCTTTGTACTATATTAATATAACCTTCCCTACCCTTACTGGAAATTGTATTTTTAGATGTATCTGCATTATCTATTAACTCATTTAATATCTCATAAATATCAAGTATTACTCTATTCATTGAATCATCTTGTATTATAGGGGCTATTCGCTTTTTCATTAGTTCATTCTCTTTCGCTTAAAAGTTATACTTAAGGATTCATATCCAGGTGATATTCCTATCAATTCAACCATTACCCAGCGACATTTTACTTTAGAAGGGCCCCCAATCCTATAAACATCCATTGTGGGTGTACTTTCTTCTTCTATCTTTACTAAATCCACATCACCGCTTTCTTCAGTTTTTAATCGAACATTTATAAGATTTGCACCAAAAATCTGTAAATTATTAGATGTAATTCTAAGTTTAGACAATACTTTGTATTGAGTAGAAGAACCTAATGTAAGGAATCCACTTGTCCAATAGCCAACACGGTAATGCGATACCGGATTTTTATCTGCACTCAAATATCTTTTTATTGAAGTCTTAGGATAATAAAAATTATACCAAAAATCAGTGAAATCCATCGCCTGAGTTTTCATTTGTGTGCTTTGAAAAAGAAAATCACTTCTTTTACCAGGACATCCTGCTCTCATTCCACTATTCCACCATTTCTCCCATCGATTTTGTTTTGGAGAATACGCAAAGCAATAAGGAGTTGGGTCAGGAAGACTTCTGGTATCTGATTCTTCAGGTTCTTCTGCTATCTGCCCAGGGTCGACCAACCAATCATGTTGACCAGCACCATGCATATTATTTGGACCAGGATGATACATATTCATTATAAAAACATCCTTATGTTGTAAATAATGTAATCTTAGGAATTTAAATCTTTCACTTAATCTATTTCCAAAAGACGCATCTGGATTAATACCATCACCATGTTCAGCGGCAGCAAGTAGCGCAGACGATGAAAACATATGCTCCCATCCAATATACCTATCAGCTGAACTTTCAAAAGCTTGAGGAACCTTACTCGCATTTGATATTTCCACTCCAATATTTTTAACACTACTTCCATTATGTAGATAAATACTTTGTTTATTAGCAAATAACATTCCGTATTCATCAGATATTGTGATAGCATTTGGTCCCCAGCAACCTATACCCTCATAAGTATCTAATATTTCCAAAGTACTTGGAGATATTACATACATAGTAGAATCTGAGAATGCATATAATCTACCTCTAAATCCCTTTATTGCATTAGGTATTTCAGGCAATAATATATAATCATTACTCCAATCAAATGTATCAAACTTCGCTGGTTGAGACCTAAATAAACCATGCTCAACTGTTTCGCCAGTTTCTGGGATATAGCACCTAGCAACAAAGTGATATGAACCTATTGTAGTATTTAAGGCATAGTGTAATCCTAAGTTTTTTAAAGTTTCTGGAACTCCATTTATAGCAGCGTAAGAAGCTCCTATATTTCTCTTATCAGATATTGTCTTTACTCTAAAGAACAACCTATTGGTACCTATATCCTCAAATTCTCCAGGAAAGTATTCTTCTGATAATTCCAATGATTTTACTAATTCTGCTTCAGATTCTTGCTTCATCGTAGCACTAAATGTAGTTCTATAGATATTTATATGTGTATATCTAGGATTAGCCATGCGCATAGTATTATCGAAACAACGTATTTTTAATGTTATCTCTTTAGAATCTACGTCAGTTGTAGTATCTGATATAAAACCCTCTTGAAGTGCAGTTTCCTGAAATCCATCCATTGTATATGATATTTGATATTTATACTTTTTTCCACTCGTAAAATTATTACCACTATCACCATTAACCACATTTATCATAACAGAATCATAATCGTTTACAATAGATTCATGTCTATACATCTGTCTATAATTTAATCCAGTAGTAGTATTAATATCTTCTTGCTCTAAGTTATCGACTCCTAATCCATTGTCAGTATTTGGGTTAGTTGCACCATATATACTTGTATAACCACTCGTAAGATTTGAAATTGAAGGACTCCATAAGATTAATTGAGCTAATTTGTAAAATGAATCAGTTTCTAATGCCATTTCGTTATATGAAATAGTTATATCTCCATCATTATTATAACTAGGATAACTTCTTTCAACAGCTCCATCATATGTTCTTACTGGAGCAAAACTAGAATTATACCATCCACCTTTAAGAGAATTTGCTCCAGTATATTGACTTCTATCAAAGCGCAATTCAATTAAATCTTTATCTAATGTTGTCCCACTACTATGAGCAACATCAGCTATACTGGAATCCAATGGACTCCTAGAGTCAAAAACTGCTACATAAGCAGAATTAATTGGAGACGAATTAGTGGTACCATCCTTTGCCTTTAATATAACATATCTTCTATTTAAATCATGAACCCCTTGAAGTGTCTTAAAATTACACACTCCTATAATAGGATTCAAAGTTTCTTCAGGAGTATTCATACCAGGAAGCATTTTAAAATGAGCAGCTGTATCTGCGGCTAAAAGGTCATCATTTTTTAAATCGTCGTCTTCAGAATTTCCCATTAAATGTAAACTAGTTATATCACTTTGAACTAACGTCTGTATTGCACAAGTTGACCTTAAACCAGCATCAGCTGCTGGTACACTCGCCGCATCAGGAGATATACTAGTAGTGGCAAGACCACTATCACCATCCAGATAAGTTCTAAAAGTAGTCGCAGAATTTGACATAGTAGCATAACTATTATTAACAGCAGCAGTTGTCCAGTCACTGGCGTTTACTAGTCCATTAGTTCCATTAGCACCTAATCCATACAATATCTTTGGAGATTCACTTCCTGCTGAGTTATTTCGGGTAATATCTCTGTGATGATGTATAGATAAAACTGCTATTCTAATACCTCTTAAATAATGTCCATCTTCATCGGATGTATCACGAACAGTAGATATTATCATAGGGTATGGCCCTTGGCTGTATTCAGGTCGACCAGGAGCTCCATGCGTCCAGTCTTCGCCTCCAAATTGACTATCGTTGCTTTCATCTGAAATAAGTGGAATATCAGGTTGGGGTGAACCCCATGGCCACGGATATCCGCTTGCTACGGGATTTAATTCACCATCGAGCAGGCCTCCAAAATCAGTCTGCCTCTGAGGGACTAACCAAGGACTGTCCATCTTGCTCCTGCCCATAGTGCATGTTAAAGTAATCCATTCTTTATTGTCAGTATCTGGCTTGGAAACAGCTAATGCATTCTTTGGAACCATATAAAATCCAGATGTAGAAAAACTACTGTTACCATGGTAATAATCATATTTATCATCATAACTTAGACCTACTAAATAACTCCCAGGACCACCACCTTCAGCTGTGCAAGGAGGTGATGCGTTTACAAATTCTATTGGGGTGAGAGGAGTAGGCCACCCATCTTCAAAGCCATTAAAACTCCACAACATTCTCCAAGAATCTCTACCTTCATTATGTAAATTCCCCCATAGAGATGCATCTGTTCCAACATTTTTTATACTAGATTGACCTATTCTATGATTTCCAGAAATACTTATCCATAAAGTTCTAGCTGGATATGTCTCATCATTTGTTTGCAAGTGCTCCATAGCATTAGTAATGGCTATATCACCTATACCATCTCCCCTGCACCCCTTATACCACTGAGAATAATCAGATTCATAGTCTATTCCAAGTTGATATCTATTCATGCCATGTATTGAATCCCATGTTAAATCATCACTAGTATCAGGATATTTTATAGGATAAGTAGCAATAACCTTTAAATCAGAAGCTCTCATTAATATTAAAGTACCACCAAAATTATCTATATCAGAATCGCCTGAATCTACAATTATTACAACACCATCAGTTTCTCTGATTACCGACTCATTAGCCTCTGGAGATAACGACTGATTTGCTAAATGTCCATTAGGGTCATATGTTAAAGCTACAATTCTATCAAAACGAGGGGACTGTTGGACTAATGTAGCTTTACCTATATTACCATCTGTATCAGGGTCTAAATCATATTTATATATAAAACTACCCTCATAATTATAACAATATGCATATTTACCACATCTAAGTTCTTTACTCCAATGCTCGTTATTAGAATCGTCGTCATGTTGTGATGTTCTAAATCCAAGAGTAGAATAGCAATCAGTTACAACCTTGGTAAACCTTGAACCAAAATGTTGTACTTGATATGCATCTTTACATGCTAATTCTTCATATTCCGTATCACTATTAGATAAAAAACCACCCTTTGGTCTTCCAACCCATTTAGGAACATCTTCCCATCCCCCTCCAGTGCCAATATGCAAACTATTATTCCATTTTTCAATAGATGCTATACCAGAGGTACTATTTATCTGAGATTCAAGAATCGCAGGAGTATCTGTAGAATATGAACTATCTTCAGGGATTACAACATCTGTATCAGCTAATGAAACATCTGTAACATATTCACTGTAAATATCTTTAAAAGCTATAACTTCCATAGGGATTCCTTGTTTCCCGTTTGCTATAACTAAATCAACCTTTCCTTCATTGTCTAAAGTAGCCATATTTAAAGCAGCTAAATCATTGTTAAATACTATATCACTATCGCTATTTTCCTGTTCAGGTTTAAACCCATCTCTGTGTAAAACTTCATCACCTCTAATGGTCTTAATTCTACCACCTGACTTTTGAGTATCTATATTTAAAGAATTAATAGATGATGTTATTTCAGTATCTTCTTGCGATACAGACCTATCAATACCTCCGAAATGAGTTATTTCAAATTTTTCCTTAGCCATCCCTATTCTCCCATTGGGATAAATCAAGCATCTGTAGAGGTTTCTCTATCGAATGTACTTTCAATTGGTCGTTCTGTATTTGCATTTTATTCCCCGATTTGACAAATGGTTTACCATCTGCAGTTCCAACATCATAGACAAAGAATATAGTCTTCCATAGTCCAACTCTAACAACCCTTGCAGGTCTTCCGTCCAGTATGACAACATCGTCTGTGTTTAAGTCGTCCCCTGCGAACACTTTGATACTCTCTACTAAACCCTCCACCGAGCTTTTGAACAGAAGAAAGCATACGCCCGACACGAGTAGCCAACCCCATTTCCCGAGGAACTCTGTTACGCCTTGTTCTATTTGTTGTTCCATTACTTTCCTTTTTCACTGTAGAACCTGAAGGTTTGGCACAATGCTTGTGGTTTGCTAAATCGTGGGTATGGCGTTTTCGAGACACCTTTCAGTTGTTTCCGTCTATCAATTCGCCCCATAACGATGCCTTTCCATCTACGATTTGAACAATGTGAACAGTAAACCGTCCACCTTTATAATAATCTACCACAGCGAAAGCGTGAGCCCATTTATGCTGCCTTCCTCCAAGCCAAGCATTCTTCTCATCAGACATATCTTTCAAGCACCCTAAACTCCATGCTGCTTTAGGTCCATCCATATATGTCACGCTGTCTTGCTGTAAACTATGATGATGCCCATACATTATATTGCATCCTAGCTTTCTAAGATGGTTAGCTGCATGATATTGACCACCAAAGTGATGACCATGATAAAAATACAACTTACCAATCTTTAAGTACTTACCAGCTTTATAGTATGTATACTTTCGCTCATCAAACCTACAAGCAGTTTTAAACTTATACTGCTTTAGATATGGATACTGCTGAACGAACATATCACACCATTCGTCATGGTTTCCAGCACATATATACTTCTTTTTCGTGTTCGCCTTATCAAGCGACTCATCAATCTCATCTAGAAGTTCGTTTACTCCTATGATGTCTTTCTCTATCTCTGGGATTATATACTCTACGGGTGGCTTTTTCTTCCTCTTCCATTGCCAGTGAGATACTGAACCCCACTCTCCCAGGTCCCCTAAGTCTACATAAACATCGGGCTTAACTATTTCTATAGACTTCTTTACTACGTTTATTGCAGCCCTATCATGAATCGGAGCATGTTTATCTGGAGTGACAACAACACGCTTCACGACCCCTACATCTTTAGCCATAGGCTCTCCTAATTAAATTCTTGCCTAGGCACCTCTCCCCAATCCTGGGGATTTGTATATGTATCCCGTACGATACGAAGTAACTTCTCAGTAGTACTACTACCAAGGCGAAGATACCTCTCTGAGCATTCTGTACACTGCCATAAAAGAGGTTTTTGTAAGGTGCCTAGTACTTCTATACCTATCATATCTTCGTCACCACAGTGAGGACATTTATCAGGTTTATGGGTATATGTTTTTGTCCCATAAATACCTATACGCTCAAGGATAGTATCTCCTTCACAATCCATGAGGTCCTCTGCTACGATTAACAAATCGTCTTCTGCTCTTAAAGCTTCTTTAGTAATACCGCTTTAACAACATCTTCTATAACATTTATCATAGAAGCTATCACCTTACCTTCTGTTTTCTCGCTTATAAAAGGAACATCTATAGCGTCATTGAGAGCATTAACCATCTTCTCTTTAGATTCATCGTCAAACATATCATTGATAATGTCTTCCTTCTTCTCATCCCAATTATCCATTCCTTTTTCTACAAGGTTTTTTACTAGTCCCATTTAATCTAATCTCCTTATTTCATTACGTATTTTCACTATTAAATATACTATAGTTAGTATACCAACTCCAAGACTTACTATTTGTGGAAGCCAATTCATTAAGCTTACCCAGAAGCCTCCCATACCCATTATTGTTGTTCTTAACGTATCTTGCATTATACCCTCGCTAAAGTAATTGTTGCCCCATATATTAAAACAGTACCAGAATTTAACCTCATTGCAATAGCATTTGTATCAGAAGAAACTTCATCTGTTATATCAACTTCTGCATTAAAGTGTTGACCAGTAGATATATCAGATTTCCTACCAGTAGTATAAGCTAAGGAATATATATCTAAAGCCGATAAAGTACTAGTTGCCGCATGTACTTGCACATGAGTAGCTTTATACCCAATTGGTATAGCTTTAGTGGCGAATAATTTACCAGTTAAGCTACCAGATTTAACTCCTATATATCCACCTGTTAATTCAATTTTAGTTTCACCACTATCTGACATAAACTCTGTTGGTAATACTTTCATTATAGTGCTATGACCATGCCAACCACTTGCCTTTGCATTTATACAAAAATCAGCAGGAGTGATACTTTCTAGTTTACCCGTTAAATCTCTTACTATATAAGTTAAAGTATCAGAAGAGGCAGCAGAATCCATATCAGTTAGCTTTACTGATGAATCAGACATAGTAACTGTACCACTTAAGGTTAAATTACTAGCTATAGTAGTTATCTCAGAATCAACACCAGTTAGAGTATGATATAGTTTATCATCATCCTTAGTAAAGACTAAATTACCCCAAATATTCATTACCTTATCACTTAATAAAGTAGCCATTACTCAACCTCCGATGAATTTACATCCCATATAAGATTAACTTGCTCCCAATTTGAACTATATGTTGAAAAGTTTAGTAAAGTTTTACTCTCTAAATTAAAACTACTAAGAGTACTACTTTCAACATAGCTTTCGAATGAACCCCATATATTTCCTGCAATCCAAGATTTACCGTCATTCCATACTTCGTCTGTGTCTTCCCAGATTAAACCAGTCTCTAAGAGTAAAACATTCCCTAGAGTACCAGGAAGGATAGGTTCAGCTCCCCAAGTATGAAATGTATCCCATGACTCTCTATTACTATTGAATAATAAAGATGACAAATGCCATATAGCATCCTTATTATGTGCGGTTAATTCCTGATTAAATGCTCCACCCTCACTGCTAAAATATTTATCTAAAGTATTAAAGTACTCTTGTATCTGATTAAAATAAAATTGAACAGGATTTAATCCTTTAGACTCATCTGTGAATAAATCGGATTCCCAAGTAGTATTATTATTTTCCCAATAAGTATTTGCGAAATCCCAATCTGTATGTGAAGTAGATTCTAGGGTTATTGGCGCCAGGTTTAATTCTTCTACTTGATTTAAAAATGAAGTCCAAGTAAATTGTATATCTTCCCAATTTGTCAATTCGAAAACAGGTAGAAACCAACCCCACCTTGGGGATACCATAGTTGTGAATGTATGTCCCCCTATATTTGCAGTCATCTCGAATAAATTAATAACGCTATCTTCTTTTGTAAATCCAGAAAGGTCGGTAGATTCTTGCATGTTGGAATATGATTCCCAATGCTTTACAGTCGTACCCCAATTGGTAGGAGTTCCGCTAAAAGAATTTATATTTGTTGATTCTAATGTCCAAGACATTAAAAATCCTGAGGAGAGATAAAACCTGATGTTCTATATTGATTCCTAGCAAACTTTCGTCCATCCTTTATGCCTTTTTCATACATATTCATGAATAATGCTGAGGCATCTGGATTAAAATTATGAGGTAATAAATACGACATCCCTATAACTCTGTACGCTAAATTTTCATGAAATTGAGATGGGAAGTCATAAATAGCAGTACTTGCAGTTGTATCACCTGAAGTTTCTTCTAAATGAGAAGCTTTTGATATTGCATATACTCTCATCTCAAGTGCTTCTGATATAGACTGATAATCACTTGTCTTATCATCCCTAGTAATTGCTCTAGTTGATTTTTCTACTAAGCCTATTCTATCATGGTCAATATACCAATATCTTTCATTGCTAGTAGTAGTTGGAGTAGCTAAAGAATTAGTACTAGCAATCTCGTCATCATCTATTACTGGCTTACCTACCATCCTAGGGATAATAACATCATCAATGTGTAATTCTACTATTTTAATGATATTATCATGTATTTTATAATATCTTTGTCCTGCAGTAGTAGTTTGTATATATGTATTTTTTATCAACTCTGTTTTAGCACAATAGTCATCAGAAGCTCTATTTAAAAGCTTTCTTATTTGAGTATCACCCATCTGAGGATTATGCTCTTTTACTATTTCCATTAACTCTAATTGAACCATATTATTCTTCTTCCTTGGTAATTTGTTCCAGTACTTCTATAGCGCCTTGTGCTTTTAAAGCCATATTACTATAGAATTGGGCCTTTTTTGTGTACTCCTCATGGTTTACCCTTAGATTAGATAAAACCTCGCTTAAATCGGGCTTTTTGGGCTTATTAGCTATTTCTTCATATTTTTTAGTCTTGCTCATTATGGAACTGCAGTGACATCAACTGTATATTGAGTCCCATTATCATCAGTAAACATTAATATTCCATCTCCTGTATTCTTTACCCATATTTGACTATAACCAGCAGTATCCGCCCCATCTTCTTCTTGTTCCTTCAAACTCATGGTACCTTCTACTGTAAATTTTTGATTTGGAGTAACACCTATACCAGCCTTTCCATCTTTAAGATATACAATATCTGCGTTATTAACAATTAATCTCATTACTTCATTAGCACCAGTACCATCATGGTCATAAATTATTGAACCCTGAGTGGTTCCACCATATTGAAATTTAACTCTACTTGTCGATGAACTGTCACCCGAATCAAGTGATAAGATAGAATCGTACGTTCCGTCTGCAGCGTCCACTTTTATTTCTGTTTCTCCTGTACCTTGTATATGAAGATTCCTTGCGGGCTCAGCAATTCCTATACCGATAGTTGCCCCAACGGCAGTATTAGATATAATCATATCTGCTATACTTGACAAAGTAGCTGTATTATCTCTAGTAGTTCTAAATTCTAAAACTGTAGGGCAATCATTATCAGTGGTCCATGTATTAGATGCTTTAGATAATATTGTAGCTCCAGTATGCCAGGCATTTGTCCCCTTGGCTCCTATAAAATTAATAAGTCCTATTTCAGCATCATCTTGCAATAATGTTTCTGTACCAATAGTATTATTATTTGATTTCCTAAAAGATAAGTGCCCAGAATGAGTAGCTGTTGTGCTCCAAGATTTAATAGATAATACCATATTATCTGCACTCTTATTCATATCAAGGTCGTATTCTGGGGATAAAGTACCTATACCAACTCTATTATTAACACCATCAACAGAAAGAATTGAATTATCATCCTTATCAGTGACTAAGAATGTGTTAAGAACATCTGTAGATGTAGCATTTTTAACCTGCAATGAGTCAGTACTAATCTTCATTGCTGTCGCTATTCCCTCTCCGTCCCTAACAACTCTCTCTGTATCATCAACACCAGTATTTAATGGTATTTGCAATAATCTTTTATAACTTTCCGATATATTTAATCCTGTTAAAGCATCACTCACTTTCTATCCTCCTACTACCCCGAAGAATGAGGTAAATTGTTGTTCAAATTCTTCTTTTACGCCTTGTAATTGGCCTTGTATCCAATTATAATCAGCTATAATTTGTTGTTGTTCTCCAGATAGTTCTTGAATTTTTGAACCTGCTAATTCACTATCCTCTTCTGATTCTATAAAATATCTTACAACATCCCAACCTTCAGCTTCAGTAGCAGAAGTAGGAGCAGCTTCAGTTCCAGTATTATCATCTGCATATCCATCGTATTCTGGAATTTTAGGTAGTCTTTTTCTTAACATCCCTAATTTATATTCTAAAACTTTTTCTGCTGTATACAAAACAGGTAATACGTTATACTCATCAGGGAAGTTAGTTAATTCCATATCAGTAGTAGAGCAATCTACTGAGGTATCATAAGAAATTTGGATAAATCCTGTAGTACCCCCTGAAGGATAAACAAACACCTCTCCTCCAGATATGAAATAAGCAGGACTCTCTGTTGTTGCATAATACATACTATATGTATTACCTAGATAAGCTGCAATAGATGAATCAGTACGTTTTGCTACATATTTCTTAGAACTAGATTGTTTGTATGCATGTAGTAATTCTCCAACGTCAGATGAGTTAAATATATCATATTTCTCTCCTCCATCACCAGTAGATTCAGGTGTCCCTCCATTCCAATCTTTTGCAAACTTATGTAATAAATGAGGATTCGCTTGTTTTACTCTATTGACTACGTATTTTATACCATCCTGCATCCATGTATCTGTTTTAGTTTCTAGAGTTTCATCACTCCAATCATTAGTTGTGAAGTCGCCTGCATATAATTGTATATATTGATTGAAAGTACTTATAGCCACTAATCTGCCCTCCTGATATTAGGATAAACAGCAACTTTTATATCAACAGCACCTAGGTCTGCAGATGGGTCTAATGCTACATACATTAGTGGAGCTATGCCATTAGTAGAGGTATCATATAAATATTTATACATCTTCCCATCAAAATCTGCATTACTTATTGTTGTTGCTGTAACCATATCTACCTTATTGTATCCATTCATTGAGCCATAAATATGTAAATCAACAGTCGCTGAAGTACTTGTATCTACGACGTTATAATTTACAAAGATTGTGAAGTCAGAGTCAACCTTCCAATTGAAGTAAGGGGAACATATTTCATCATGATTATTATCATCTGCAGGCTGATTCCATTTCATAGTACAGGTATATACTAAACCACCACTAGAAGCCCCAACTTTACCCCAATTGTCAGCTATTGTATTACTCACTTCTTCTTACCTTTCTTACTCTGATTGTGCTTTCTTCTAGTATCAGGTTTAACACCATGATATGGATTCCCAATACTAGAAGAATACACTATTTTTACTTTTTTTGCCATTATCTACGTGACCTTGTGCCACCAGCAACTTTAGTTCCGCTTCCACCTCTTGGAGCTCTTCTTTTTCTAGCCTTTGACTTCTTAGCTGCTCTTGAAGGAGCAGCTGGTGCTGCAGAGCTACTTCCCCATAGATTTATGTGTTTTATTTTTGATTTTGCCATTTTTTCTCCTTTTAATAATTCTTAATTAATGCCACATTATAATATACATATTGTGGCAGTGTTCTCTCATCGAAAGAGCCGTTTACATATTCTGTTCTTAATTTATAATTATTTAGCCCAGCTGATGAATAAGCAGTTACTTCTTCTTTATCAAATATACTTGTGTATATATCATTTGCTGTAGTTGCTAATTGTACATCATACATTGGGTCATATATTTTTTGAAAATTACTATTGTCTGTACTACCATAAAGACCTAGCGTACCTCTTACATTACCTAAAATACCAGAACCTGTAGTCTCTCCTACGTAAGTACCATTATAATTCCACACTACTTGATAGTTGCTTCCATGAAGCGCAATTGAATCTGTATAGCTTCCAAAATTACCACTACCTGTAGGAAAGTCTAATGTAGTTGCATATCCATCTATATAAATTCTATTCTGTCTATAAGTTTGTTCATCGGGTGTAGTAAAGAGGATAATTTCAGCACCAGTCCAAGCAGTTAAATCATTCCATTTTATCTCAACACCATCATCTAAAGAAATCCATTCGTCTATTAAGGCTCCTAAAGAGCCACCTGAAGAAGTATCTGTCCATGTTGGTACCTTAAATTCTGTAGTTCCTGAAGCCCAATATGTGTTTGTTGATACACCATCAGCTTCATACTTCGTCCATTTATACGTATCTTGCCCTAATGCATTGGCAGTATCAATAAAATATTTAACACCAACTTTCGAGTCATTTGTTACTCTAACTTGAAATGTATCAGGAGGTACAGCACTTGCATCCCAACCACCTGCTAAAATTACTTGTGGAGAAAGTTCTATAGGTTTTAATACATAGTTTTTCCATTTACCTACATTTGAACCATCGGAATACCCTGTTGCCATTAGTGAGGTATTACCGCTAATAAAATAGTTTCGTTAGATGCAGCACTCGCTGCAGTTAGTTCAAGTCTCATGAATGGCATCCTTCCTTTTGCATCATAATCATAAACTTTAGCTACTGCTACTCCAGCACCACTATCACAAATAGTAACTCCATCCATTATATCTTCATGTAAATCAACCCATGTCCCATCTGTTCCTAT
>TARA_R100001594_G_scaffold16478_4_pt1 | contig 30557 bp, 40 predicted proteins | sample TARA_R100001594 | Tara Oceans TARA_R100001594 (sample SAMEA2622752) | marine metagenome | biome: marine biome (ENVO:00000447); feature: marine epipelagic mixed layer (ENVO:xxxxxxxxx); material: "saline water (ENVO:00002010), including plankton (ENVO:xxxxxxxx)" | depth 150 m | reverse complement strand
CACAAACGCATCACCTTTTAATATATATTTACTCATCCGCACACTCCTGACACTTAATTGGAATGTGAGAAAAATCACAGCCACCTATGTGTTCCAGAGGGCAACCCCTGTACTCAGGGTATAGCCTACGCATCTCGTCATCTATCAATGCCCATTTCATTAGGTTATTAGAAAGACTAGTAATTAACTTGTCATTGTGTCTCTGTTCGGAGTCTAGTCTTTCCAGACGTTTCATGCACTCACCCAACCACTCACTACCTTGACGCAACCGAGACAGATAGTGTGTCTCGATTGCATCAGGTAAACAAGTCATGGCTTGTACAATAGTGTCTTTGTTTCTTTTGATTTGATCGTACAAATCAGTGCGTTGCCTATTGCCTCGCACCTGTAGGTTAGCCCCATCTAATTCAATCTCAATGCCCGCATTCCTACAGTCAAGCAGCAAATGTCTAACACTAATCCCTATATCGACTCCCATTCTGAACCATCCTTATTATCTGAACTGTCAGTCGAACTAGAAGAAACAAGAGATAATAATCCATTCTCTTCTGTTATCTTACCATCACCTTTATGTTTGGACACAGCAACATCTACGTTTCTGGCTATTCTTTCTGGGGGGTCAGGTTTAATAGCAGAGATGGCATCCTTTAGATATTCCCTTGTCTTGCTACCCTCGTCCCTCAATACACGATATACCAGATCACGATAAGATAACTCCCCAGCATCATCTGTAGCAAACACATCACCTCTGGTGTACACCACCTTCCCATCCTTGAAATCAACACCCCAACTTTGGGCTGGTTGCATACCAATGTTGTTTGCTTTTCTATGGAATAAACTAAAGTCCATTCCTTGTGCGTTCTTACTAGACTTCTTAGCTTCCCATACAGATCTACAACTGTTCATCGTATAGGCTGAACCAAAGATAGTTCCGCTCCTGTTGGAGTGAGAGATAATTAAAGAGGTCTTGTTACCTAATTGTCTGATACCTCTGAAGAAGTTAAGCACTTCTTCTGCGGATTCCAGTTCTCCACCAACCGCCATGCCCATACTGTCTATCACAATCACATCTATGGAGTGCTTGTATATTAAGTCTCTAATCCTATCAGTCTCTGTTACCAGAGGAACATCACACTTCTTATATATAATCTTTGATGTAGTTTTCTTAGCATCAAAGGCTTCCATTCCTAGCCCTGCGTGAATCATCCTTGCTCTAGTTGCTATCTCTTTTGGTTTAGTCTCGTAGTCTAAATACAGTACATTCCCCGGCTCAACAATAAGACCATGCTCACTGTTGATGTATCCCTGTTGAATCAGGGTACTAAGGAACAAAGCAAACATAGACTTACCAGTACCACCGTCAGCCCATATAAGATTTGGCTCTCCTTCTACTAGCAAGTTATCTACTCTCCACCGTAGTTGTTCATCCAGATCAACATCAGACAACCTTATCTCTGGCTCTCCCTTTCTGTGAGTATCTATTACTATCCCAGATAGGTCTTCAACTATCTGTTCCCAAGGCACTCCATAGTCAGACTCTGGTCTGCGTTTATTTAGTTTACGAGTAAACCCATCCATTCCACTTGTGCTATCCAGAACAGGATTACTTCTATGTACTGGTATATTGTTGTGCAGAATAGACACTTCAGCTTTAAACCCAGAACTCTTGGGCTTAATGTATCTCACATGGGCTTCTACCCCATAGTTACTCCATATGATCTTGTATCCTGACCCTTGTGACTCTATTGTTGGCTCCACTTATAACCCCCTTCTTCTTGTTTAGGTTGCGTTTTTATTATTGGTTCTTCTCTGTGTACATAGGTGTACACCTCTTGTTCAACGGGCATCTCTGGTGCGTGTGATAAGAAAGTTTCTTTCTCTGGTTCTGGATACCACATAGCCTCGCAGTACACCTTTGATACAGGGCTGTCCCATTTACATGTCATTAGTTTTTGGCATATAACATCAGAGCAATTCATAGTTTCACTCTCCCTACTCGTGCAGACTTACCCCTATGAACAGCAAGCACATGAGAAAAGGTTTCATACCATGTAGGAACATCGACCATGACATATTCACACTGGTCTGTAAATATCTTATCTACCCTACGATTTTTCTTTCCATGCCTACACTTGTCAGTATGCTCTCCTTTGGGTGGATAATGTTCAGGGTTAGAACAGTGTATTCTGGGATAGTCGTTAACCAACCTAACAGCACAGGCTTTGACGCTTTGTGCCTGTACCAAGTTGGTTTGTATTCCATGCTCAACCATGTACATTGTTTGTAATGCTCTCGCATATGCAGCTGCCTGAAGAAAACTGGAGTCATATAGACCTGAACTAGTTTTCCAATCCACTACAAGGTATTCATTTGGGTTATGTCCATTACGAAACAACGCATCTACCTGTCCTGCAAACATATCTGGATGCCATACTCCAACCTCAGTACCTACCAGTTCCCATTCAATGAACTGCCTTCTCCACTTCAACCACGCACGAACCGCAGGCTCAAGTTGTTCTGGTACATCATTGACATCTTCATCTCTTAACAGACGTTCAATAATATTGTGCATATGTGTGCCTATATCTGCTGACCGTTGCATCTCTGCATCAGATGCGGTAACAATCTCTGTTGCAAGAGACTTGGTTAACTTGCGACCATTGAACTGGACAAGCTGACTATCTACCCAATCAGACTTCCATTTTTCTACTCCGAAATTTCTCAGTGTGTTACTGATCACACTGGTAACAGAGGTATAAGTCTCACCATAAACTTCATACTTCCTACCGCCCCCATTCTCATTAGTTAATTGATCCATGTACTCACCTGATAGAGCAATGGGTATAGGTTTTCTAATTACTTCTTTCATTCTAAACTCCTAACAAAAAGGGAGAGGTGTACACCTCTCCCTTAATGAATATTAATTAGTTCCAACCATCTGCTTGCTGAATGAAGTCATCGTCTTGTGATGGTTCAAACGTCATTAGTAAGATAGCTTCATAGGCATTAGTGAGATTGTTTATTTCCTCTAGGGATTTGTCATCCTTATTAGCAACATCTTTGAAAGCTACTTGCCTGATGATTGATCTGCCCCTATCATCCATACTGTCAGCCCATGACATTGGTTGCGTAGCCTGTGTCTGTGGTTGTGGTGGATTAATGGGGTTGTTAGAAACTGGAACACTTGGAGTTGCTTGTCCTGATATAGACTTCACGTTGTTGTTGTATCTTTCAACTCCATCTGATCCAACCCAAGGCTTAACGATATAAGTTATATTCCAATCCCCAGACCCAACACCATTCTGTTGAATAATCTGTGCATGAGTTGCATCAAACGATCCAAAGTACATTACCTGATTAGTGTTGTCTCTGGCAGAAAACTTAAACGGTCTACCATTCTTACTGTTATCTATTGATTCAATTTTTCCTGTAAATATAAATGTGCTTTCTTGTGTCATTACGACTCCCTATAAATAAACCACATACTTCTCTGGTATGAGGTACTTGTCAGTGTCCACTTGATATCCCATGTCCACTAAATTTTGTTCTGTAAAAAATACATCTCTACCTATTGTTGTTCCATGCTGAATACCTGTATCTCTCCACGATCTACGCAATGATTCAGAATGTATTCCATCTACAGGTACACCGTATTTATTACCAGTGATTAACTTACACGCCACCGATATCGGATAGTAAGTCTTTTCTTTTTTCGCCCCTCTAATTTTCAATATCTCCATGATGCCTCCTTTACTGTTGAGATACACAATACAGGGCTAGTTATCGTATCAAAATATATAGTCTTGGTCAAGCTAATTAGGCACTCTCATAAAGAACTTTCTAGAGCAACTAAGATTGCAGAAATCTAGGTTAGGATTCTTCTTGTGTTTCTTTGAGGTGCGTCTGTTCGTAGCCTCTCTGCCAGTTACAACATGAACCTCTCTACACTCAGAGCAAACAAACTCGTAAGCATACTGCAATGGTCTGCACAACCTACAAAGCCCAGACTTATTAGTTGTCCCTATTCTTTTGCCACAAAAGGAACATGACTTGTTCTTTGATTTGCGTGGCAGATTTATGTTACGAGCATGGTAAGACACCAGTTGTCTTGATAGCCCAGTAGCCTGACATATCTGGGTGTTAGTTATGTAAGGATTAAACTCAATTAGTTTACTGATACTGTCTCTTGCAGACATGTTTACACCAACCCTAGAAGACCGCCACCTCTAGCAACCTCACCTTTAACATCAGCATACTTTTCTACTAGCTTTGAATAGTTAACACCAAAGCCTCTCACAATTGTGCTAACAGCCTCTTTATCAAGATAGCCACCAGAGTTTTCAACAACGGCTCGCCTATCAAGCATGTTGGTGATGCCACTCTGTCTTATTTCTTCATAAGCCATAAATTGTTCTCTGGTGATATTTAATTCTTCATTCATAATATTCTCCTATAAGAATGTCATCTGTTGAGGTATCGTTTCCCCATCGTCATACCTCTGGGTATTTCCCTTGGGGTAGGGCAGTATCGGGTAATTCAATTCATTAGCAAACTCCTTTTTCTCTTTGCGTGTTCCAGTGAAATAAACATAGCGATGTTTCTGTGGGCGATCTATCTGTGCAAACCTGTCAGGGTTAGCAACTCTCTCTTCATGAGAGTAATGCCCCACTACGGTACGGCTATGTGTATTAACTCCAACCTCTCTCCACTCTGTACGTTTAGCTGACAGTCCTGTGTATAGGAAATTCGTAGCCTGATATACATAACCTACATGCCCCATGCTACTGTCAGCATATGACACAACTATCAATGGCTTGGGTAACATTCGTAATGTCTGACTTACAAAGTAAGATGCCAAGTTATTGTCGTGCCCTTCCAGAAGACAGAGCCTGTTCAGTTCTACTACCTGATCTTTATATTTCTGACCACATATCCCAGAGGTTAAAGAAGGTGAAGCTGGGATGCCATATGTGATGACTCCTTGCATCACCTGTTCTTCAAACACTCCATACGAATACACTATCTGTGGTATTCGTTTTGCGTAATGCTTATGCAGTAGCCAGTCATATGTAGTCTCTCTGGGTATAGATATGACTGACCTATTTTTTTGCATAGCAATATTCTTTTAGATCATCACCCAGAGATATGATTCCCACCCCAATCAATGCATTAATATCTATGACCTCATCAATAACATCAGTGAGAGTAAAATCTTTTGCGAGAAGGTGCTCTCTCAAAGTTAATCTTTCCTTCTCTGATTTTGCGATAAGACCTCTTACTATCTGCAAAGCCTTGCGTACTTCATAGTGGTCAGACAAATGTTGTAAATCCTTGTTGTAATAAATAGCTTCTAAAAGTCCCATGCCTTACTCCTTTTATCTCCAACTTTTGATTCACGTTTAGTGCCACATGATTCGCACAGGTAAACGTACTTATTATTATCAACGTCCTCAAAGGTTAACTCTTTGGTTTTTCCACAGTCATTACACTTGTCTACTGGTACACCAAAGAATTTCTTAAATCCTATCGGAGCGTCACCTGTTACTCTGAACTCGTTATCCATATATTCACCTTCTTTTGTTATGCAAGCCCAACTCTTCCCCAGTAATCCTTGCTTGATTCGTGGTGCAATCCAGTACAGTCACAACGATCATCCCATGGCTTATCTGCACCCATGTCATAGACTTGTGTGAGACACCCATGAGCATCATCTGTCCATGCATCGTTCTCTCTTGTCTCTGATGTAATTTCCACACATCCTTGTACGCACTCGTCATAGTTCAGTGAGCCATTTGTTGTGTCGTACACGAATTTGATACACCACATACATACTTTATCCATGCCTTACTCCTAAAATAATTTCAGTTGTTCTTCTGATTCTTCTCCATCCAACGTCCAATGCTTGAGGAGTACAGCCCATTGTTTTTCTGAACGGTTCTGTCTCCACTTCATTAACTTGGCGTTTTTGTTAAAGCCATCCCAACTGATACGGTAGGTTCTACCAGTGTCAGAACACTCGATAACAAACTGTAGATCCTTGGCTTTATCTCTGTTCTTTTCCACCCAAGATTTAACTTGCCTGTAGATACTGTCATCGTATGTCCAAGAGGGTGGTATGCGTAGCATATGAGTGCCTTGTTTGACCCTCTTGTGTACCGTATATGCAGTTAAATCAAAGGTGGCGACTATTCGTCCATCATTGGTTCTTAACTTAATATTCATATAGGTGTACACCTATGGTCTTTTAGCTTGGGGTTGGTCTATAGTTTCAAGGGCTTTTAACAATGTTGTTTCTTCAATGTAGAAATCCTTTACCTTGCTTTGACTAAGAGGATGATCCATGTATGGATCAAGTTGTTCCATAACGTCACGCTCTATCTTGTCTACTGCTGTGCTAACGATCTCCATAATGTCAGATCTGTATGCAGATATCTGAGTCTCGCTTGCGCCATCCAGTTTGCCTGATGCATTTGAGATCTCCATAAACTTATTAACCAGATCTTTTTTTGTGGATAACTCCAGTTCTCTGTATGCTTCTCTGGCTTCTCTTCTAATAACTAGCTTTAACTTATTAATGTTTTCCATGTCTGCTCCTCTAGCAATACTGTAGTTTCTTCTGTGTTCTGGTAGTCCTCGTACTTAACCTCACCAACCATGAGATCAAAGTGAGACTCAATACGAGAGGACACTAGTTCGTCTATTGCCTTTACTGCACCGTCATAGTTTTCAACTACGTCAGTTAGCTTTAGTATCTCCCGATCCAATCTCCTGACCTGTAGCGTTAACTCACTGGAGATCTTCATGAGTTGTTTCATACTTGGTGGGGCTTTTCGTATGGTCGTACTTTTATACTGCATCTTTTTGCACACTCCTATATGCGGATTGTTTGAATTGATTTGATAGACTGTTGTATTCAAGCCACAATTTTTGCACCGTCTTCAGTGACTCAGGTTTATTAAACTCACCTATTATTTGTTTGTGTTTAGTTTGCAGATCCTCAAGGATAGCCTTGTATTTTTCTACCATTCCCCTTGCCTCTACCGCCTCTACTGTTTGCCCAGATGCACGAGCCTCTACCACCATGATCTGTAGGCTCATGCTGTTGAGTGCCATCATGATTCCAATGTAGCGATCATACTTACCTATATCTGCTTGAATTAAAAAGCTATCCTCGTATGCCTCGCATTGTGGACACGCTCCGCATTCTTCAAAGTGTTCTTCCATAGCGTCATTCATATTTATTCACCTTTCCCATGTGCTATAACCTCAATAGCTACCCAGATCTGGTCACGCAATTCTCTTTTACTTACCCTCTTTGAAAAGATGTGTGAACCATCCTCGTTAGCTAGTCTGTACCCCCCATTCGCAATGTCTAAGGTGTACTCCTGACCAGTGTATCTAGTCAGTAAGTCCATAGCCCTGTTTAGTTCTCCTATTGTTACCCTATTCATTTCTTTCTCCTCTAGTTTCGGATAGGTACTGCCTATCCTCGTCAGTCTGGATAAGTTTCCAGAGACTAGAACACCTCTCACCATTTCTGATGAGAGGTGTACACCTATTTAGTTAGAGACTGTAGCTTTCATCTCTCGTCCATAGGTAGATGTCCCACCGCAAGTGCACTCAAGTGCTACCTCTCCTTTCTCCCACTTGCCATAGGGAACCATGACTTTAAGTTCACAGTTCTCACATTCTAGAGTGACCCTCTTAGCCTTGGGTTTTTTCGGAGCAGCTACCTTGCCAACCTTTGGAGCAGTAACCTTTAGTTTCTTCATGGCTTTTCTACCCTTGTCATTAATGGTAGTTGTCCACTTGACATAGTTACTGAGAGGCACTGGGTCTAGTAATCCTGATGCCTCAACTAACTCGACAAATCTTTTCTTATGTGCTCCATTCTTAGCACAGTCCCTGTCCTTGTCTGTCTCTGATATCAGGTCAGAGTATGCATGGATGGATTCATGTATCACATAGTTAAAGTAGTCCTCATCTGTCATGTTCTGGAGATCCCAGACGTTTAGTAATAACTCGTTACCCTTGGTTCCATCCATCATCCAATGCCCACGCTTTGTACCAGAGGGGCAGTAGTGTCCTTTGGTGTCGTGGTCTTTGTCTGTGTTCCCACCGAATGATCCAGTTTCACCTAGTCTGCACACAATGTGATGCTCTCCTAGTTTGTGGTAGTCAAGCCCCTCTTCATTGCCCCTGACTTTATCCATGTGTCCAATGTGCCACCGCACTAGCCTCGTGATATCTTTCTCTACATCAGAGTAATCAGTGACTGTCTTGTCTAGCTTCCCTTTCAAAGATGACTCGTCCATAATTACATTCGACTGAGGCTCTTTCTTTTTTGGTGCGGAAGGAGTCTTGGTCACCCTAGGTTTTTTGTTAGTCTCAGGCTTGCTTTTCTGTTTAGGTTTTTCTGGAGCCATCACCTTGTCAATAACTTCCTGAGTAGACTTGCTAACATTTAATTTTTTCTTGTCGTTACTCACGCTCTTTTCTCCTTCTGCTTTTTTGTTTGTTGCCTTACTATTTTTTGTAGCCATTCCGATTCTCCTACTTGATTGGATACCCACACTGGATGCAAGCATCATTTAAAAATATTGCATGGTCAAAGCAGAGATCGTAAATACGAATGGAGATTTCTGCTTCCCCATCTAACAGGTCTACCAAGTCATCTAATTCCAATTACTTCACCCCCTTGTAGGACAGGCAATTCCTGTCCTCACAGTGAACGTGTTCCCCTCTGATCTTGCACCCCTTCACAAAGCACTCGACCCATATCCTAGCCACCTTATGGTTTCCGCATTTGCCTATCATCGAATCTCCTTTCACTTATTTAGTTGTGTGTCTCCACAACCCATAGCCAACTCATAGAGTATATCACAAGTTGTCAAGTCGAGGTGTACACCTATCTATTAATTTTTTAGTGCCGAACAATACCCCAACATAGAGAACATCGGATCTCAAAATTCTCGTACTGATATTCCTTGTCAACTTCCTCTTGAGTTGAGTGGATATGATTGTCCCAATCTATAGAACCATCTTCCTTTCTAACGTGGTGTCCTTGAGCCATCATTGTCTTCTTAAAATCCATGAATACTGCAAGCATTGGTTTGCTCTCTGATCCCCTTTGATATGCCCACTCTATGATCTCCTCTCTACGCTCCACATTAGGATCATCAGAGGGAAAACTATAGATAGCCACCCGATCATTACCATGACTGTTATCGTGATCTATTCCAGACATAAAATCTCCTTATCATTTTGTTATTAATTGACATGTTTCATCCCTACCCCCCTTAGGGGGGGGGATAGGGTGAAACAATCTATCTCTTTTTATCCATATATCTAAGGTTGGCATCCTCTATTGCTTCTTCAAATGTCAGGTCATAGTTACCATGTATTTTGTAGCGACCATAATTTTTAAGGTCTGTATCATCCACGCCAGAGGGATCGACCTCGATATGGGTTACATAAGCCCTATCTGGAAAGGGGTAACTCTCTCTCTTATATGCCACTATCCGAATTGCCATTAGTTGGCTTGTAAATATCCAAGGTGATTTAAAACTATAGGTTGTCTCATCGTTCTCAAATATTGCCAATATATTATTTGTATTTTCGTCTGTCATATTCCTATTCTCCTAACTTGAATCCTTGTTTAGTAGATTTAATTCTTCTCTCTGTCTGTCTTAACTCCTGACGTAGATATCCAAATATTTTCTGGATATCCTCGTCAGTTAATTCGCCCCTATTAAGTGGGCTAGACAGTCCATATAGCGTTTTAAATTGTTTGGCTAATCTGTTCACCCTCCTATTGGCTAACTCTTCTAATTTGTTTCTTCTGTTGTCAGTCATATTCCTATTCCCACTCTTACTCCTAAACTTGTAAAAGATTTAAGCATTTATTACATGTAATTTCTTTTAATGTATTGGTTACAAAATCTCTTACTGTTGGTTTGTATGGTTTTGTGTACCCATTAGCCTTGCAATAGGGAACTTTGGTTCCTGTCGAATAATGTCTAATAGTTGTTGCAGTCATACTAGTTACTCCTGATTGTTGCTTCATATTCCTTTCCTTTCTCCTAATCTGCATCTATAGATAAATCTCTGGATCTTGGTAGCTATTAATAGGTGTACACCCCCTTTATTTTTTGCCGACTTGAATGTTTATTAGTCGCTCCAATTTGGAGTAGAAGTGGATTGCCCACTGCTACCCCTTATTGGCTATTTTGTTAGGCAATCGGTAACCTGATTTGCATGCCGTCATAGAACAATTCTTGGTCATACCATTTGTCTTGGTTCATGCCTCCCCACATGGTTTCTTTTCTTTGTAATATCCAGTTGAAATTTCTTTGAATTACCCTGTATCCAATGGGGAGAAATCTATTAATTCTATCCTTTGTTGTAACCGTCCTATATCCACCAGTGTTCAAGGTGATAACACTATGGGCAAACTCGTCTCCTACATCGTGCCGTTTTTCTATTCGGTAGACGTTTGTCCAATGTAACTCTACGTCGATAGTGTTGCCGTATCTTGTTGCCTTAGTGTTGTGCATTATCTTGAGACTATTATTCCTATTTTCGTGTCTCATCATGTGCCTTTCTGCATCGCTGAAACTACCCCACCATAGGTTGTGTTTTGTTGTGTCGTAACTCATTTTTTATCTCCTGATTATTTGATTATTTAGAATGTAAATCCAATCCATACTTTGGTCGTGCCTTTCAAGAAGATTTCCCTGTCCCCAAACCATTCGATTAAGGAGTACCTATTCCATCCATCTTCCCTAACATAGTCACCACGTTTAAATGTAGTCTTGGCGTCTGGTTTTCTCCTTATGAATTCGCCTTTCTTAACGTCTTTAATCTGCACTTGTTTCATCGTCTTTACTCCTTGTTTTTTTAGTATCCAAACTCATTTAATATTTCTAACTCGATTATCTCGTTTTCTTCCAGTTTTCCTTCATTGCTTTCTAGGTATGATTCGCTATTCATTTCATCTACTCCTAAAGTTAAATTTGTTTGTTTCTGTTGTTCCTTGTGTTTCTTTTACTCCTTTAAATTCAAATTTGGAACATTCAAATGCTATAGCTAATCAGTCACGATGTCAAAGGTCAGGAAGGATCATATAGACAAAAGTATATTCAACACCATCAAAAAGAGATCGAATTAGTCACAACGAGGGGGTATTGACAAAGGATAGATTAGGATAAATTAGGACAAGGATAGTTAGTGGAGGGGGTATGGCTTAGAGTCTTCTTATATTCTTAGCTTATACCTCTGACAGAATTTTTTTGTTAAAGGGGGTTCTGTTTCAAGGAAAGTACAGGAAATTTCAAGGAAATAACTGATGTGTTTCAAAGAAATTTCGACTTGTTTCACCGAAACAACAGAGATATTAATTGATATATAAGACAAGTGTTTCACCTATACCCCCCTAAAGGGGGGTTATATAGGATGAAACACATTTATAATGTATGATATAGATATGAATAAAGACAGACCTACAGCGTTTAGTGGACAATCTGGGAGGCAAGATAGTCCTATGGAAAAGTTTATAGGTAAATTAAGACCGCAGATATTTCTAAGTATCATATTGCTTGGCGTAGTGGCATTTATTGGAATGTTCAAAGGCATGACTGAGGTGACAGTTGGTTGTGTTGCTGGTATCATCGCATTAGCTAAAGATGTATTGCAGAGTGACTCATGAAAATTAAACTAGCTAGTGTCTCAATATTTGTAGGATTAATAGGATTTTTTATATGCCGAGGACTAAAGAAGAAACTATAGCTATACAAGATGCATTTCTATCTGCTTATGGTGAATGCGGAACAGTTCGCACAGCTGCCAAGGCTGCAGGTATACACAGATCCACTATGTACAAGTGGGAAGAAAAGAACTTGTATGGATTCAAAGATAAAAAATTTGAAGCCTTTCAGATATTTAAAGAATATCTTCAAGACTTAGCGTTAGAAAGAGTTAAGTCTCAGTCACCTAAAGATAACCCTGTACTCTTATTGAGTATGATGAACGCCTTTATTCCAGAGTTTAATCGCAACAGTAAGGGAGATGTATCTGAGGCAAAGGAACTTCTTGCCGAACTGAAGAGATGGCGTAAGGAAAGCGAGCCAGTAAAGGAAGATGCGGAGACAGTGGACGCAAAAAAGAACGCCATAGACGAGGTAGAAAAGATACTCTCACGAAAGAGGGAATCTGATGACAACAGCAAGTAATCCCGATGTAACAGAGTATCTGTTTTCAAAGCTAGACTTCACTCCTACAGAGAAACAAGTACCTATACTTAATTGCCGTAAAAGATTTGTATTAGTTGCTGGTGGCGAGCAAGCTGGAAAATCTATGGTGGCATCTAAGTATCTGGTATCACGGTTTCTAGAGAACGATGAACCGGGGCTGTACTGGCTAGTAGCTGCTGACTATGAGCGAACAAGAGCAGAGTTTGAATACCTTACACAGGACTTTGCAGCATTAGGCATACTTTCAGAAGTGACTAAACGTGTAGATCCAGGTAGGATTGTACTGGCTGATGGCACTAGGATAGAAACCAAGTCAGCTAAAGACCCCCGAACACTCGCTATGAGAGCACCTAATGGGATCATAGGATGTGAGGCAAGTCAGCTAGACCTAGATAGTTTCCATAGGATGCGAGGTAGGTGTGCACCTAAGAGGGGTTGGATGTTTCTTGGTGGTACATTTGAAGGATCTCTAGGTTGGTATCCACAGTTATACCAACAGTGGCAACATGGTGGTGATGAGGAGCAATCCTTTTCTTTACCAAGCTATTCTAACCAGTACTTATATCCCGGAGGTAAGGATGATCCTGAGATACTTAGACTTAAAGCTGTTGCATCTGATGACTTCTTTATGGAGCGTATTGAGGGAATACCTACACCGCCACAGGGGTTAGTATTTGGAGAGTTCAGACCCGACATTCATATTAGTGATGAAGCCAAGTGGTCAGCGGGAGATCCAGTATATCTTTGGATGGATCCGGGCTATGCAGGTGGATATGCAGTAGAAGTAGTACAAGAAATTAATGGTCAGATATGTGTAATAGACGAGATATACGAACAGAACCTGATAACAACAGAGATGATAGACATAGCGAAGTCACGACCTTGGTGGAAAGATGTCCAAGGTGGGGTAATCGACATAGCTGGATACCAGCATCAGGCTATGTCTGCTCCCGCAGAGATTTGGCTAGAAGAAACTGGTCTATATCTTGCTGCTCAGAAAGTTAGAATCAATGAAGGAACTGAAAGACTAAAGTCATTTTTAAAGCCCGATCCGATTTCTAATGTCCCAAAAATCATTTTTAATCCAATTTGTCGTGGGATTTTGTCAGAGTTTGGTGCAGAACCAAACCCATTCACAGGACAAACCCAAGCCTATCGCTGGAGAACTGATCGAGATGGTAATATAGTGGGAGAGTCTCCAGAAGATAAATATAACCACGGTGTCAAAGCTGTAATTTATGGTTTAGTAGATAGATTTGGTTATGGTCATTTGCGGAATAATTCATTTATCAAGGTTAAGAGGTGGTAAATGGCTCGCAGAAAAGTAGAAGATATTATTAATTTAGTGGAAGATCATTATGATGTTACTGAGCCACTAAGACATAGAATGGATACAGATCACGATCTGTATAGATTAAGTCCTTATGATGCTGGCGACGGCTATCAGTCATATACTTCAAACGAACCGCAAACATATGCAGATAAAATAATCTCATGGTTACAGGATGCAGAACTTGTACTACGCATACCAGTAAGTGGTAATCCAAGAAACTCTAGAGAGCAGAATAATCAGAAAGAAAGATTTATTATTGGTGCTCTTAGGTCAGCAAATGAAAGACTTGTTGAAAAGCTACAGCCTGATCTACAAAGTCAGTTATCTTGGTATGCAACACTTAGGGGATGGTATGCAGGTAGAGCACTGCTTGTAAAAAATCCTGATGATACAACTCATGTAGATATAACCCCTTGGGATCCTATGCATACATACTGGGGAACAGATGGAGATGGATTAGCATGGGCTTGCTATAAGGTTAAGAAGACTAGGGGGGAAATAGAATCTCAGTACAATGTACGGCTTGGTACAGAGAGGATGGATGAAGATGGGATTGATGTCTATGACTTCTATGATCGTGAAGATAACTTTGTAGTTATCCCTCACAGATTTATCAAGAAAAGAACTAAGCATGGTAGTAGCTGTGTTCCAATTTTCCTTGGGCCGGTTGGTGCTAATCCTCTCATACAATCTTTAGAGTGGTCTTCAATAGAAGATACTGTTGAAGATTATGGTGAATCCATATTTAAATCCACAAGAGAACTATACGAAAAACATAACTTCATGATGAGTGTTATGTTGGAATTAACTGCCAGATCAAGAAAGCAAGGAATAAAGATTACTTCCAGAGATGGACAGAAAACTCTGGAAGAAGATCCTTATAAAGAAGGAACTGAGATATCTCTTGCACAGGGAGAAAACGTAGAGCCATTAGGACTTATGGAAGTTGCCAGAGAAACTGGTGCTTATATGGGAATGGTTTCTGGTGAATTACAAAGAGGTTCAATACCTCATTCTGTATATGGAGAATTACAGTTTCAGTTATCAGGATTTGCGATTAATACATTAAGGCAAGGAGTAGAGTCTGTGCTCTCTCCTAGAATCATAGCACTTGAGCATGCATATACACAGATATGCAAAATGCTTTGTAAGCAATATTCTACTGGTGCTTTTTCAGCAATGGAATTATCTGGTCGTGATAATTATCGTATGTACTTTTCGGAGGAGATAACTCCTGAAGTGGTAAGGACAGGTGGAGATATAGAGGTATCTCTCGTACCACGACTACCACAGGATGATATGAGTAAATACTCAATGGCTCAGATTGCAAGAGAAGGTCAGACACCATTAATGCCAGACCTATGGATAAGAGACAATATATTGGGTATACAAGATGCTGACCAATTAGAGGACACAATTAAAGAACAGCTTGCAGAAAGGACACTTCCAGAAGCTGGATTGTGGAGTCTATATCAGGCAGCTCAACGACAAGGTAGGGATGATCTTGCAGAGTTTTATGCAGGCGAGTTGACGGCAATGCTCTTGAGTAAAGCAAAGATGCTATCGGATAATCTAGGTGGTGGAGTACCGCCAGCCCCATCCGCTGGTGCATTGCCTCCAGTGCCTCCGGGTGCTCCACCGCCAGAGATGCTTCCACCTATGCCTCCTCCACAGGTTATGCCCCCTGCTATGGGAGCAGTCCCACCTCCAGTACCAACACCACAAGCTGGACCAGTTGTACCTCCGGGTCAACTAAGACCGGGAGCAATGGGCGAGGCAGAAAGGCTACGTCAATTAGGATTAGTAGGACCGGGAGGGGCATAGTATGGCTAAATACTCTTTACCAGAAATGTTTGGTCAACTTCCAGACCTTGTTATGCATGGGTATACTCAGCCTGAAGATATTATGAATATTGCTGAAACTGGGCAACCGACAAAAATTGAAGAAGCTGTTTTCCCTATAGGTGAAGGTACAGGACTTCCAGATAGCGGTGACATATATGGCGATGTACTTAATATGACTAATGATCCTTCACTTGCAAGCATGGCAGCAAGTGGAGCTGCTTCAGATGAATTAATACAGGCAACACTTATAGATCTTTCTCCATCTCCAGAATCATTACGAGTTGAGCAAGCTGCAGAGGCTGCTTTAAACGCCCCTCAAACACAATCTACTATTGATGAAATTATTAATGCATACGCAATGACCTATGGTGTTAGTGAATCTAATTTAAAAAATGCCGTCACAAGAAAACAGAGACAACAAGAGATAGATGAAAAGCAATGGTGGTATGGAAAAGATGATGGGATACCAATGTTTGATCCATCGTCATATACGGTTGACCCTAATGCAGCTATAGAAGAAGTGTTGGGAGATGGCATAATTGACGGTAGAAATATTTCAAATGAGTGGGCATCTCCAATTACAATTAATCAAAGTCCTGATGCTAGTGTACCTATTGGTGGCGGCCCAATAGATGCAGTTAAAGGATTTCTATCAAAGACTGTTGATAATATTACAGACGTAGTTGGTAGTGCTATTAATACAAGAGTAGATAATGAAGTAGCTAGAACTGGAACATATCCAATTGAAGAACAGGGAATAGATATTGCTGATCCATCTACAACAGATGCATTAATCAAAAGTATTACCGAAAGTGAAAAGGCATCTACTGATGATGTTCCACCTACAACACCGTCAACAATTCCATCTACAACTACCGCAACTGCTCCACAGCCATCAGGTACAAGTATAGATTTTGGTACTGAAAAGTTTAATGATCTTTTACAAAGTATCAGAGGTAATGCGTTTGGTGCACCTGTAGCTAGTGATAAGTTAGCAGACGGTTCTGAAATGTTTACCTTTATTAATCCTAATACTCAAAATGTATATAACATAACAGGATTAACTGACCCTGATCTTACAAATATACAACTGTGGGATGTAGGAAAGTTACAGTTATCAGAAGATAGGGAAGGAATTAGTAGGTATACAGTAGGGGATCAAAAGTGGGATTACGATAAAGCTACAGGTGTATTTATGCGACCACAAACCTCATATAGTGGAGAGGGTACAAGTGTCGCATTACCAACTACAGGAGGACTATATGGTAGAACTCCTGAAGATCAGTGGGATATTTTAAGAGCAAGAGAGATGGGGGATGATGCCTTTAATCCTGTACTGTGGAATGCAAGAAGGTATGGATTAAGACCAGCATTTGGAGAATACCTGTTAAGTGGTGGATTAGTTGACGGTACACAACAACCATTCTATGAATGGCTTCCAACCAGAGGAGAACGTGATAGAAGTCAGGATTGGGAAGCACTTGTTAAAGCATCAAACTTAATGAGTACTGGTTCATTAGGATGGGCTGACCAAGATCTAAGAACTAAAAACTTAGGTACTTTAATGCAAGGTGATGCAGCTAAAACTAATATACTTAACATGACAGCTACTGCATTAGGTGCTGGGGAAGGTTATACTTCTAACCAAATGAGATCTTATCTTTCAAATTTATATGATGTATATGAGTCTCAGATGGCAGGACAGGCAAAGCCAGTAGGGGGATTTGCTGCATGGATAGATCAAAGAAGAGCACCAGATCCAGAGATGCCTAGCGACCAAATTAGATCGGAGGGTTAACAGATGTCTATTTATGATCCTTATGGTATTTCTGGTGCTATTATCAGTAGTCCACCACTAGAGGTTCAACCAGTAGTAGATCAGGTTAAATTAGAATGGGAAGGGAAGGAAGCAGATAATCAAGCTGCTGCCACAGCTATTAATACTCCATCTAACTATGCTGAACTTCACAGTATGATCCCTGAAGAGTTTCGCAGAACAACATCAACTCAATATGGAGACACACCATCACACGCAGCAACCTATAACCCATACAGTAAAAGATATTATGATGCTGCATCTGGAAATCTGTATGCATTAAATGATGACCTAACAGTTAACTATAATAAGATCGTATCTGGTCCGGGTAAGACACAGACTTCTACTACTCCAATAAGTACAGAGGGATGGACTGCTCAAGACTGGCAGACCAATGCTAGTAAGACTGATGATAGAGAAGGCAAAGTTCAAATTGATGAAGGTACTGGGGACGTATATGTGTGGGTAGACGGTGGACTTCATTATCTAGGAAACCAAGAAACAGGCATAGAGTCACAAAATACTTTTATAACTAACTACTATCAGAAGAAAGCTGAAGTAGAAGAGGTGGTAAAACAGATTGAAGGTGATCAGCCTACAATAAATCAACCTATTAGGTTCCCTCAAAATACATTTAATGCACCAATATTCCCATCTCTTAGTCCGGGGTTATTTAATACTAGTGGACTATATGGTGGTCAATCTAATATAGTAGGTAATAGTTTAGATAATTTAGCCAAAAGTCTAAATCAAATATCTAATACTCAAGTTCCTTGGTTTAGTACTTTTAGAGGTTAAGGAGGACATTATGGCTATCGGCGACTTTATGGGATCTGGATTTAATTATGGAGCAGTAGGTGGTCCGGGAATAAATTATGGGGCTATGCCCACTAATGTATTTACTCCTGATATCACAAGGACATTTGCAGGTGATCCACAGTCTTACTATCAAGCTGCAAGAATTGCTCAGATGGGAGACTATGCAGCATTACCACAGTTCCAAAGAACTGCTAATCTAGGGTTTACTCCACAATATGGTGCTTACCTTATGTCTGGTGCTCCCGGTGAGTTTTCTGGATATAATCCAGTTGGTAGAGATTTAAGTGCAGATTGGGCAAATGCCATAGCTGCATCGGCAGCTATTGGTAATCCTGATGTAATGATGACTGATGCCCAACGAAATATACAGGCTACCCTAACTGGTGATGATGCAAGAAGAAATGCACTTGCTATGGCATCCGCTGGACTAGGTGGCGGTATTGGGTATATTGCAAATGCAAGGCAGAGAGCACTGGGTAACTTATATGACTTGTATTCAGCTAGGGCAGCTGGAGCTGGGCAACCTGCTGGTGGCTTCTTGTCTTGGTTAGATACCACAAGACAACCTGCGGTCTAATAGGTGCACACCTATGGCAACAATGAATGATTGGGATGCGTTTCTAAATATGTCATGGGATGACTACCAACTGGAGTCAGACCCATCAATGGCATACTTTAGTTCTGGGGCTTTTGCTCCGGGACAAGGTATGGGTCCAGCGCAACAGCAGTACTGGCAAGGTCAGGCTGGCAATATATGGAATCAGTATCAAGGAGTACTTGGAACTGAATTAAGACAGGGGGCAGAAACTCCTACAACATTTGTGGATTTTCTAGCACAAACACCGTGGACTGAGAGATACTCATCACTTAGTCCTACACTACGACCCGGTGGGGGATCTCGTAGATATAATCCAACTACAAGATATATGTACAGATAAATGGCATCTCCTGAAGAGATTCAAGCAATATGGTCAAGAGCAATAGTACGATTCCCACAGCTTGCTGAGAAGTGGGGAGCACAGCTACCTGCAGATACAGCCACGATTAACTCTGCTCTTACAGAATATAATTCATATATAAGACCAGTGGGTGGAAGACCTGTTGAAGATCCTACTTATTTCACTACTGATTACTGGAAGAACATAGCAAGTAATATTGGTAAGTTTGGTGGAGTCTTAGCTAGAGGAATAAAAGAAGACTTTACTAGAGACAATCCTGTTGCATTAGGATTGTCAATACTTAGAAAAGATGATCCTGATCCAAGGTATGAGGAACGACTTGGTAAACCTGATCCTGAAACTGGTAGATATTCATTAGGGCAAATGGGTATGGGGCTTTTGGAAGGAGCAAGTCCGGGTATACAGGCTTGGGAAGATGTAGTTGCTCCTGCTGCTGGCATGGTAGCTGCTGGTAGAGTCATGAATGAACCGGGAGTAAAAGAAAGGATACAAGTATTAAAAGACAGGCATCCCACTCAAGGTGGATTTAAACAATTCCTTAATGCAAAAATGATAGTAGAGAACTACGCATCAGCTTATCAACAGGCAAGAGATGCGGGAGAACTGCCTTGGTGGAAACAAGGTATTGCTGAAGCTGGAGGAGAAGTTTTACTTGGTGGTATGCCTGCTGCTGCAAGGGTATCTGCAAAAGTTGCAGCTACGAGTCCTTTACGAACCCCACCTTCTCCTCGTGCCGTAGTCTCTGAAGCTGTACAACCAGAAGTGATGCGTCAGTATCCAGAACAACAGATACAGAATGTTTGGAGAGCAGGAACAGGGACAGGAGAAGATAGGACTTTCGGTGGGTTTCAACCAGAAAATCCTTGGTCTGCATTTGCTGGAGACATGCAACAGCAATTTATAGAATCTCCTGAGATACCAAGACCACCAGTAAGTGATGTTGGCGCTATGCAACAGCCATTACCTTTTGAATCTGTACAACAAGATATGTTAGCGTCTTTTGGTGATGAGCTTGCTCCAATCTCTGCGGAAGATCTTGCGATTAGACAGATGGACGATCCAACTTGGGAATGGAGTCCCGGTCAAGCAGTAGGTAGATTAACAACTCCTTCTGGAAAAAGAAGAAGCCCACTAAGACCTGATGTTACTCAAGCTGAAGCTAAAGATGTTCCTAGTGTTTATCAACAAAGAATACAAGTAGGTAAGGATATACAAGATGTATCAGAGTTTGATGCACTTATCCCAGAAGATGTTAAGTCAATAGTAGATAGGCTTCTTGCATATAGACAAAAAGGAATAGATGATACAACTCAGAACCCTGGATATAAACGATGGGTTAGTCAGTGGACTGATGAGGTTGCATTGGCAATGTTTGGGAACACAGATACTGCTAGTAAAAATAAAGTTAAAGCATACATAGATACACTACCCGGACAACAAGAACTTCCATTTCAAGATTATGGAAGTATCCAGAGTATGTTTAAGTTTGATGTTGATCCAACCAAACCATTAGAAGTATCTAATGAATGGACTAAATGGTTTAACGATAACTATGGATTAGATGAATCAGCTAATGAGTTCGTTCCTAAACCTGATCGTCCATTGCCACCAACTAAAAAATCTTGGATGGGATTGCAGTTAGAAAAAGACTTATCAGAATTTATAAATAAAAAAGCACCAAAGAGAGGAAAGATTCCTGCAAGTAATGTAGGTGGCAGTACATCAATGCCAGATGTTAGTAAGGTAAGTCCTTGGGTTAATGACAAGCCAGCTATTGAAGGGACGATCTTTGATAATGCCAGAAGAGTATGGAGGGAGTTTGCCACACCTAACGACATGGCATCTCAGGAAGGTGTGCTTGGGTACTTTAGGAAAGCAGTAGAGGCTCCATTCAAAACAATATCACGCCTGTATGAAGGAACAGTTAAAAGCCATGATGATTATATAGCTGACAACATTATCATGGGCACAAAAGAACTAGAGGAATTAGGATGGGTTGATAAAACAGGAGAAGTATTACAGTCAGCTATAGGTACAGTAGATTCTCCCGGTGATTTAAGACTCTTATATTACGCATTGCATGACAGAAGTTGGTTGCCACAGGTAGAAATCATGGCTGCTAATTATGGTGACAAGGCTGAACTAGTGATGCGTCAATATCATAACCTTCGTGCATTAACAGATTTTGAATCTACATTGAGAGAAGGTGGTGGGTTAAAGCTAAAGATCTTTGACGAGGAAAGTCCTGAACAATATTTCTATCGAGGTCTTATTCCAGATAGAACATTAGACCCTAATAATGATTGGGTTTCAATGAGAAAGAAAATTCGTAATTATAATAATAGTGCTAGGCTTGGTAGAACACAGTCTATTGAATTTAAAAGGCTTGATAAGGAGTTGCCACAATTAATGGCTTTTGGATTAAAGCCTATATTCTGGAATCCATATAAGCAAGCAATGTATTCCTCTAAACTTGGTCTAAAGGTTCGGATGGAATCAGAGTTATTAAATATATTTAAACATCCAGAAATTAGACAAGCTGACTATATTATTAAATCTATAAATGGAAAATCTACCGATACATATGACAACTTAGTTAAAGATGGTTGGAAAGAGTTTGAGGAAGGTGGTCCTGCATTAAGAGGCGAAAGACTATTTGTATATGAAAAACTTTTAGGAAAGGAACCTGACATTCGTGTTGACCCAACAACTAATAAGATAGACCCAAATACTGGAACTCCAGTTAATCAGGAGATGGTATGGATATTTAGTCCAGAAGCTAGAAACATATTAGGTCAAATGTTTGGTGAAAAGAATGCTATTGAAAAAATAGGTAGGTTTGAAAAAGGAATTAAAATTGACGATCTTATATACCTACCAAAAAGAATAGATCTGTTTGGTAGCGTATTCCAACAAGTAGACTTTGGACAAAGGGCTTTTTTCTCTGGTCCTGCAACTTCCCTTGAGTCCTTTCTGTATTCATTAAGAGATCTTGGTAAAGGAAATATAGATAGCGGAACTTTCTTTAAAGAATCATTTCAAGCATTGAACCATACATATCGTGTACCAGTAATGTGGGGTAATATGGTAAGGGGGTTCTTCTCTAAAGGGTATAGAGAAGAGATGAGGCGTAGGATGTTAAGTACAGAAGATTGGTACTCAGACCCTAGTCTTAAAGGATTCAACAATCAGAGATCAAGACAGGTAGGTCTAAACACTCAGGATGAAACCATTTTCCTTGAAATGGAAGAAGGAATAAAAATGGTTAATGATGTTGTGGGTGAGTTAAAAAGAGAGCAAGGATGGAAACAAACACCTAAATATATTCTACAGATGATTAAGGATCTTGAGGGATGGTTTAGAGAGGGGTTGTTTGAAGGGGTTTATCCTGCAGCTATATATCATGACTATAGATACAACATAGTCCCTATGGTTATGAGAGCCAATAGGGGCGATAAGATAGCTATGAATCCAGATCAGATAATGGGTACTGCTGCAACAAGAGCCAATATAAACTGGTCTGTTATACCTGAAGCCCAAAGTACTATTAAGGGTGCATGGAGATCAGGTCTTAAAAGATTACTATTCTCTTTGAACGAACAGGAAACTTTTTTAAGACAGTTCACTGGAATGTTTAGAGGGAAGAACAAAGCATTCTTTGCTTCTAGAAATATCGGTGCTTTGCTATCAATGTATACAGTTGGTGGTTTAATTCATTATGCCACTACTGCATCACAGGGCGAGGGTGAGTGGTTGCCAATGGATAGGGCAATTCCATTTAGAGCTAGTACTCGTTTCTGGGGACTACAACAATACAATCCTGAGTACTTATCTCCAGATATTCCAGTACCCGGAAGAGATGGAGAAAATGCCACATTAGATATGATGATGCAATATGACATGGTTTTTAGAATGTTAGATGGTGCATATGGTCTGCCTGTACTTGGGGGTATATCTACCAGACTAGGATCTACTCCAAGATTTATTATGAATCAAGTTGGAGGTGAAGATTTCAGGGGACGAGATATTGCAGAATGGGGACACCTACAAAGAGCAATGCAAGGTATTTATGATATCGCATCTCCTATCGGTATTGGTCAATTACTAACGGCTCTAGTTGTTAGGAACATAGGAGATAAACAATTACCTACTATTGGCGGCCCAAGAAGGGCTCCAATATTAGCACCCGGAGCAACAGTAGCCGATATATTCCCAACAGAAGAATCTAAACTTGGACCTGCTGGTCTGGCAATTCAAGCAATAACTGGATTAAATCTCAAAGCATCTACTGGTAAAGATTTAAACGATACTATGGTTAGAAATATAAGATTCAAACTCCAAGATGAGTTTGGGAAAATGTATATGACTATGGATGATGTGAATAAAGATGTTCAGAACAACGCAGAAATAAAACAGATGGTATATAACGCTCCTGAAAATGCACAGCTTATGAACGAAAAGGAATTAAGAAGAAGAGAGGGTTACGAAACTTATTATGATGATGGTGCTAAATGGCATCAGGAGATTAGTGAATCTGGGTATAAGCGACTAATAAAAGAAAATGCATTAGTAGAACAGATAGCAAGAAAAAGTTTATATAATGATGATGCTTGGTCAGGTGAAGGTGGAACTAAAGTACCTTGGGAACCAATTGCATTTAATAAGTCTCTTTCATTATTAAACTATGCTCATAATAAAAATATAGAATTTATTACTGAGAAGTATGGAGCAGATCCTATATCTGCTTGGCAAATTGCTGACTTGCAGAAAGAACCAAGTAGGTCTGAGCAACCAGTTCTTTGGGCAATATGGCATTACAATGAATTGAGAAAGGAACACTCTGATCCAGTTACTGGTAAAACTAATTGGGATACATTCCAAACAGCATGGAACGAGTTCACATCGCATTGGGATGATGAAGAAGCAATGGAATCAGGTGGATTATTAGATAGATATAATGCATATATTGAATCTAGAATGTTTTTAAATGATAACCATCATCCACTAATAAAAGAAAAATATATTGGATTAGAGATGTTGGATAAGGCAGGATACTGGCAAGACGGCATTAAGTATGATGAGAACGGTACACCAGTAAACGATGAGTTCTTTAGACAATTAACTAGATTAGATCAGGCTCATGCTCCTAGACTTGCTCAGTTAGGAATGACATCATCGCAAGTATGGGATAAGTATTTATCAGAAAATAGTAATACTCGTAGATTGATGAGATCTGATGAAAGCCCTACAAACTATGCTGTTTGGTCTATTATTAAGACTATGGAATTAGTAAGAAAAGCCCATAGGTATAGTGTATTAATACAGGGAAATGGTGAGTTGGATAGGATAGCTATTAAATGGTTTAATAATCTTCCTACTCACCCAATCAATGCATCTTATTATCAAGGCTTGTATGGGAAGCCTCCATCACAAATTAGACAAATGCCATATAGATAAGGAGGAATATCATGGTAACACCTAATCAAGAACCAGAAGCAGTACAGGCTCCTTTACCAGAAGCAGAGCCAGAGCCAGATGTTGGGGTAGGAGAGTTCACTCCTGAAGTCAATCCATTGATTGCTGAAATAGAGAGGCTTAACAGTGTACCTGATATTGATATATCAGAAACACCAGAAGAGCCTGAGACTCCTACAGAACAGGTTCCACAAGAACCTGTTAGCGAGAACACTACAGAGGAACAGCCTACAGAAGTTCCACCTGAACAGCCTCAACAACCTCAACAGCCTCAGTTATCCCCACAGCAATTACAAGAACTACAAAGACAGGCTGCTGAATATGAGCAAGTTAGGCAGAGGGCTGCGGTGCAGCAACAACAAAGTCAGATACAAAGACAATTAGAGTCTCAAGGTATTGACCCGCAAGATGCACAAAAGCAAGCACAGCAATATATTCAAAGCCAAAATGCTCAACAAGATCTTATAAGACAAGCAGACCAATACGGTCAAACATTAATAGCAAAACAAAATGCAGCAGAGCATTTTGCTAATAAATATCAATTAGCTATAAGTGATTTGAACGTATTAAAACAGGCTGAGACTCCTGAGATTATGGAGTCTCTAGCTAAAGAAATACAACAAAGACGCAGTATGGAGTCTGAGTTGGAACAATTAAGAAAAGCACAAGTACCTGCACAACAGTATGACAACTCTCAGGGAGCACCTGAAGTTGCTGCTAATGACGGAAGTTGGTTAGATAGGTATAATGCTGGTGATAGATCGCCAAATGCGGTAGCTGCGGCGAGAAGAGCAATGGGCATGGAATAAGCCAAAGGAGGTAAACCAATGGCACAAACGGCAACCACTGGGAATCTTGAGAACGCCCAGAGAATTATCCTCGCTGCCGCAAGGTATACAGAGGAACACAATGCTCCAGCAATGGCATTGATCGAATCTTTCGATCTGCCTAAAGGAGCAAAGCAAGTGACCGTACCAAAAGTAGGTCAGATGTCTATGAGTGATCTTGTCGATGGACAAGACATTATAGATGAGGAAGAGATTGGCATGACCACAGTTGACCTTACGGCATCTGAGGTTGGAGCCAAAGTAATCCTTACTGACAAGCTAGTCAGACAAGCAGCTGACAATGTTATGAGCATTGTTGGTAGGCAGCTTGGTGATGGTATGGCACGAAAGAAAGATACAGATGTACATTCTTTGTATTCTGGTCTGAATGGTGGAACTACACTTGGTGCTGCAGCTGCAACCATGAGCCTTGCTAACGTAGCAGGTGCAATTGCTTACACTAAAGCTAACAAGTTTGGTTCTCAGGTATATATACTTCAGCATCCAAATGCAGTATTCGATATAGCTAACACTGCTGTAACAGCATCAAGCACATATCCAGTACCTGCTGGTTGGTCTGAAGACTTACTTGGTAACTTCTTCAGTGGGCTACGACCACTAAATGGAGTTCCAATATTTGAAGATGGAAACCTTTCAGTAGATAGCAATGATGATGCTGTTGGTGTAATAGCTGACAAGTCCGCACTTGCTGTACTCAAGTCTGTAGATACTAGAACTGAGCGACAGAGAGATGCTTCTCTCCGAGCAACTGAGTTAGTTATGACTGCTGACTATGGTGTTTTTGAGTTAGACGATAGTCGAGGAGCACCACTGACATTTGACGCTGCTGCTCCATCAACTAGTGCTTAATCTAGAATAGGTGTACACCTATTAGGAGGACTAGATATGGTAAATCTAAGTGATAGACAAAGGATGAGACAGGAGTTGGTGGCACAAGGATTTTCTTGGGAATATGTCGATGAATGGCAACCTAAGACAACCTTGTACCGCCACTCTCCGGGTCTGGATATTGAAGGTAATGTGGTCTTCCCAGTGGGATCTGCTATCAAAGGGGTACCGGGAAGTCCTGATTATGTATTAAGAAAAGCTAGATTGGGTATGTTCCCTAACCCACCTAGTGATTCATGTGAATGTAGGTGGTGCAAGGCTAGAGTTGTAGATGTAGAAATAGATACAACTCCTGATCCAAAGACACCACAGGAATCTGTGATATGTCAGGATTGTGGAGAGGAAGTATTTGCTCTTACAAAAGCTGGAGCACTCTCAAGATTGCGAGTTCATGCGAAAACGCATCAGGGAACTGGATAACTGTAACGATTGACCGTGGTTATTCAGAACAATGTAACGGTTGATCGCAGGGCTTAGAACCTGTAATAAGTAACCTTTAAGGAGGTTTAGATATGGCATATCCGACATCTATAAATTTAAAGCCGGGAATGGAGAAGGTGGAAACTTCTAGTCAAAAGCATAAGCTGGGTACTAGGGCTACTACTCCTGATGGAAGAGTATTCTACTATGTTGAGAATAGTGGGACTGCAATTACTACTGGTGGGCAGATAGTAGACGGCATTGCTGCTGTTGCAGCACACGATATGGATGTTGCAGCTACTGCTGCTCATTCAGCAGGTGATACCACAATTAGTATAGAAGTACCAACTACTGACTTAACTGCAAATCAGTATAAAGATGGGTATCTGTACTTTAATGATGGTCCGGGACAGGGAGAAATATATCAGATCAAATCTCATCCTGCTCACGATGCGTCTGATGACAATACAGTCATTATTACTATTGATGAAGAAGACGGTATTGTAACAGCCCTGACGACTTCATCGTTATGTGGTCTTATGTACAACCCTTACAAGGATGTAAAGATTCTTGATGGTGACGGTACTATGACTACCGGCCCTCTTGGTGTAACTTGTGCTCCTCTTACAGCAGACTACTTTGGTTGGATACAGACTGCTGGTCCAGTATCAATACTAATAGGTGCTCAAGTTGCTGTAGTTGGAGATGCTATAGCGGTATCTCAGGCTTCTGGTGAATCTGGTACTGCTGAAAGAACTGACTATTCAGATGAATCAGATTTAGTTAATATCGGTACTGCAATGGGTATACCAGCGGTAGCCACTGACTACCAGTGGGCAATGCTAAATATTAGATACTAATGGTAGCTACCCCAGAACAGACAGAACTATGGACTCCACATGGAGTAACCCATAAGGGGGTTACTCCTGTGGGGTATAATTATGAAACTGGTAGTCCGATATTTGAATATCAGTTTCTAGTACATGATGAAGTTACTAATCGTAAGCACCAGTTTAAGGTACTTGTTGATAATGAAACTTCCAAGGCTCACATTGAAGAAATGGTGGGCAATGCGTTTGATAGATGGTTGCTTGATGTGAGGATGAGACACAACAAGCCAGCTCCAACTCCAGAGCAGAGAAAAGAAATAGGAAAGATACTGGAGCAAATTAGAGTGAGCAGAAACAAACGTAAAGAAAGTAGTAATAATAAAATATATTACAAAGGTCTACGATAGGAGGAATCATGACCACACAGCCAACTGAGATTTCAATTACTGAAGATGATATAAGGGCAGCATTACAGCAGAAGGTAAATCAGGTTACCAACCTTGAGTTACAACTGGCTACCCTTGGTAGAGTTCTTGGTGAAAGAGATAGTAGAATAGCTGAACTTGAGAAACAGTTAGAACAAGAAGAACTGGAAGAGTAATATGCCTAAAGTAGGAAAGAAGCATTACCCTTATACTGCTAAAGGTAGGGCAGCTGCAAAGAAGGCAGCTAAGAAGACAGGGCAGAAGGTAACTCGCAAGAAAAAATATTAGAGGTGTACACCTATGGCTATAGTTCAAGGTCGCACAAGAGCACAACTACGCCAATCAATAGGGTATAACCTTGGAGCGGTGTATGTATCATCAGCTAGTGGCACAGGATCTACTACAACAATAGTAGACAACACACTTACTGGTGGAGATGATAACCATATAGGGAAGTGGGTAGTATTCAATGATGTTTCTGCTTCTACTGTAGAGGTAAGTAGGGTATCTGATTACACTGCAAGTAGTACCACATTAACTGTATCCCCTGCGTTTGCTAATGCAAGTGTCGCCAACGACACATATGAATTGTGGGATGACATATACCAACCAGCACGCATAGAAGATTTAATTAATCAGGCTATACTTGACACTACTGGTCATGCCTATGATCCTGTAGAAAGCCTAGCACTACACTCAGATGGAAAGACCCAGAGGTTTGATATACCTTCTGGTCTTTCCATGATTCAGAATATCTACTATAGAACCAGTGTGGATTACACAAGACTACTGTCATGTAACAGTGTTATGGATGAGAACGTAGATTCTGACTTTACTATTACTGCTGACACTAAGATGAAGAAACAAGGTACTGCCAGTAACAGAATTGTTATTGCGGATGGTGCTAGTGCTGGTGATATAGCAACTGATTCTATTACCAGTAAAGATATTAGTGAGTATGACTACATAGAGTTTTGGGTTAGAAGTTCAGTTGCTACATCTGCTGGGAACTTAAAGATTTTACTTGATGACACTGCTAATTGTGCATCTCCAATAGAAACCCTTAGTGTTCCTGCCTTGTCAGCAGACACATGGACATTCTGTAGAGTGGCTCTCTCTAACCCAGAGAGCGACACAGCAATCATATCTGTAGGTTTGGAGTACGATTCTGATTTAGGAGCCTGTACGGTCTGGCTAGACGATATCAGTGCAGTAAAGAATGACTCAGCACAATGGGTTAAGACTCCTAGAAATCTATGGAAGATAGACAAGCAGGAAAAAGATATTGTCTTTGATAACTATTTTCATGGTACTGCACGATATAACCTACTAAAAATAGTAGGTGGTGATAAACCTGCACTAATGACATCAGATACTGACACCTCTGAAATAGATGAGCAGTACATTATTGCTAGGGCTACTGCACTGGCATTCGCCTCTGCATCAGGGGGTCCAGCTACTGACCCAGACAACAAGAACAACATGGCAGGATTCTGGATGGGAATGTCACAACAGGCTAAGAGGCAAATTCCCATACTTACTGATGTCCGATTGGTGGAATAATGGCAACCAAGGTTGTAGAGAATAACGAGATATCCCTTAATGGTGTTTACTATCCATTGGTAGCACCAGTGCAAAGTTCTCTTGCGTCTATATATCCCGGTAAGATAGTTATCGGAGACACTACTAAGGATTCTCAAACCCGAACTTCTATAATTGCTTGGTCTAATTTTCAAGGTGGTATTGGTGTTGAAAGAATGGAAGGAGCAGGTGATGTAGGTAGGGCATGGTGGTCAACGTGCCAACTTAGATATAACAATCACTTGGTTATGGGTGGGCTTGCTACCCAGACTGCTGCTGTATCTCATGGGTTATCAGCCAATCAGATTGGTGCTATCGGTGAATTAAGTGATGAAGTATATGCAGTATGGAATGGAACAGCATCAGAAAATCCCAAGCTATATAAATACAATAACACTTCAGACACTTGGGGTACTGAGATAAGTGCAAATATTCCAGATCAGGTAACTGATACTGTCACTTGGACTGCCACTAATGGAACTACATATCTTGTATTTGCACACTATGATTCCAATGGTTCTGGTTATTCTTATTCTTCTAATGGAACAAGTTGGACTAATGATACTGCTGATGCAAAGTTTTTAACCGTATGGGATGACAGGCTTTGGGGCATAGATCACTCAGGTCAACTATGGTGGTCTTACACAATAGGATCAGAAACTAATGATGCAAAGATTCCATTACCTGATGGATATGTTACTGGTATGTTCGTTGCTAGGGATGCAGGGGGAGAACCAATCATATATGTCAGCACTAAGAAGGGCTTATTTGCCCATGATGCTGCTAATGCAAAGTTTGTAGAGACACAGTTGTTTCTTCCCTTTCATCCAGATGCTGGTAAGGGTGCTATGAGATGGAGAGATAGTGTGTATGTTCCATCTGGTCTTGGCATATACAAATATATTAACGGTGCTAACGCAGCAGTAGTAACTATCATGGGGCCGGACAGGGACGATGGTCTACCTTCAGATAAACGTGGCTCTATCAAGCGTATGGAAGCCACGCATAACGAATTGCTAGTAGCAGTAGATGCAACTACTGCTCCTAATTTAACTTCAGGGGATGCT
>TARA_R100001594_G_scaffold24155_2_pt1 | contig 30862 bp, 21 predicted proteins | sample TARA_R100001594 | Tara Oceans TARA_R100001594 (sample SAMEA2622752) | marine metagenome | biome: marine biome (ENVO:00000447); feature: marine epipelagic mixed layer (ENVO:xxxxxxxxx); material: "saline water (ENVO:00002010), including plankton (ENVO:xxxxxxxx)" | depth 150 m | reverse complement strand
GGTCTATTTCCACCTCAACAGCAGTTTTACCTTTAACACGCATACTTTAATTATATTATAGTTCCTTAAATTGGATTTACCATCCTGGTATTAAATATTATTAATGCCTCTAATAAAAATACCTGAATTATCAGTAGATAAGCTAGATAACGTTAGTTTAAATAATGACTACTTATATAAAGATCTACGTCTAGATTTAAAAATGGCTGTTTATTACAACCGGCAGTTAAATAAGGGCCAGCAGTTAAAGGATGTACAAGGAGTGTTTGATTTAGAGTCGGTAAAAAATAGTATTGCAAATGCTTTTTTAACATCCCCAGGTCAAAAGATACTAAACCCGGAGTTTGGTATTGATTTGAGAAGGCATCTATTTGAACAAGTATCCGTGTTTGAGGAAACTTGGATACAGCAAGATATAGAAAGAAGCTTGCCTGATCAAGAGCCGAGAATAGAGTTAGAAAATGTAGAAGTAGTAGCCAAACCAGATGAGAACCGGTTTGATGTGTTTTTAACAATAAATGTACCTTCACTTAATGCTTATGGCATAACTCTCGAAGGTCGCTTAAATAAAGAAGGATACTATATAGTTTAGCCATGCTTAACAACAAACAAGACAACAAATTTTTAGAGTTTAACCTGCCTCAAGACGCGTACGTAGCTTTTGACGCTACTACCTTAAAGGACTTTATTATACAGCGTTTAAATGAGAATGAAAAATTTACGGATCAAAATTATGAAGGGAGTAACCTAGCGGCGATCATTGATATAATCGCCTATTCATATCATGTTCTTTTATTTTACTTAAACAATACAGCTTCAGAAGTTGATTTCAATCAAGCGACATTGTATGAAAATATGAATAGGATTGTTAAGCTTATTGGATACAAACCAGCAGGTAAACAGACTTCTGTTGTTCCTATTAATGCAGTTGCTGGAAGCGGGCTAGTAAAAGGTAATTATACGATAAGAAAATATAGTTATTTCTTAGCAGACTCTAACACGCAATATACATTTAATAGTGACTATTCATTCGATAAAACTATAACAGGGTCTGAAACTATAAAGACGCTAAACGACAACGTTATTTTATACCAAGGAACAGTGGGCGAGTATCCAGATTACATTGCACAAGGAATCGATTTTGAAACACTTCCGATAGTTTCACAGAGTGTATCAGACGCTGACGATAAATTTATAGCAGATAACACAATAAGCGTATACGTAAAAGAAACTGCATCTGATATGTATTTCGAATACACAGAAGTAGACAATCTTTACTTAACTGATCCGACGGATAGGGTATATGAAAAAAGATTAAATGAAAACGGATTTTTTGAGATAAAATTTGGAGATGGTTCTTTTGGTAGAAAGCTAAATAAAAATGATGTTGTTTCTGTAAATTATATCCTATCTAATGGCGACGGTGGAATAATAAGCAAAAACACAATTAATGGCAATAAGCTCTTTGTATATGATTCACCGAGACAGCGTCAAATATTCAATGACACATATCAAAACAAAGACCAAACAACGTTTATTACTAACAGAACGGGCTCAGACTTAGCTATAAACAACTCTATTAACTCGTCGACGCTTACAGATTCAGAATCGGTAGCTAATATAAGGAGAAATGCTTCAAAATTATTTTCTTCACAGTTACGTTTAGTTACGAGTGATGATTATGAATTTTTTATCAAGAAGAACTTAACCGACGTTGTTAATAGTGTAAAAGTTGTTAATAACGACGAATACCTTAACGGCTATATTCAATATTTTTATGACATATGTGTCGATCCGAACAAAGTAAATAGAGTTATTATTAACCAAGTTAATTTTGCTGACGCGTGTGACTTTAACAACGTCAATTTGTTTGTGGCGCCTAATTTTACTATCACAGAAGACGGGGCTTACCCACCATTCTGCAGCGAATCGTTTAAAAATCTTATTGTCAGCACCACAGAACCTAGAAAAATGGTATCGAACGATGTAGTACCGCGTGATCCTATTTACATGGCATTTGGACTGGGAATGAGTAATAGTGATACCCTCGATGTGAGTATCCTAGACAACACCAAGCTATACCTAGTACGAGAAAACAGTAATAAAATTAGTAAACCAACATTAGTCTCCAAAACGACAGCCATTATAAGAAAATATTTTTTACCAGCTAACAATGAATTAGGCCAAACTATAGACTTAGCAAAAATGGCAGGAGAAATATTATCTATAACAGGCGTAAAACGGATATTTACAAAAAATGAAAGCGACGGTTCGGTGTTTAATGGGCTGTCGTTGCTATCTTTTAACCCACAATACCCTGAAAGTGATATACAACTGGTAAACCAAGATATAGCTTTACCATATTTTAAATTCCCGTATTTGTATACTACACAATCATTAGGTAATAACATAACTGTTATTGATGAGTAACGCAAGAACAAATTATGCTACTATTAGCGCTATTGACTATAAGGGGGATTATGCACTATCCTCCTATAATCTATCGATAACACCGCTTACTTTTTTCGCGAATGTTCCTACGCAAACCGGTGACGTATCATTAGCTCTTAATAATACCGAAGTAACATTTGATTACGGTGATGGGACTATTGAACACGCAACATCTCTTGGCAACGATATATCTGGAAACAATATATTAAGCGCAGCTCATAATTTTGAATTTCCCGGAGTTTATACTGTTAGAATGGTGCTAAGGGACTGCAATAACAACGCTATTCTCGCTTCTGATAGCAAAGATATCCAAATAGAAGATTATATAACAAATACGTTTGTAGTTACTTGCTTAGATCTTCAACCCTATTATAAATTCGCCCTATCAGCAGGTGAATATTCTACACCGTTAACTATAAACTCACAAACACCTTTTTACCAAGATTTTCAAGATATTTACTTTTCAGTTTCTGGAACTGATTGTCCTAACTATTTTAATTTAGATGATAATAAATATAACCAGTTACGTGATTACTTTTCTTTTTATGAAAAGCAATTTTTGCCAAATTTAACCGGGTTTCAATATATTGAATTAACTAAGATACCTCTATCTTCAGAAAATCTATATGTTAGGCTTAGCGGAACAGAGCTAGTCACATCTACAACCAACACGCCGTCATCTATTGTAGCAGGTCAATCTGGAACAAAGGTAGTGTACTTTAAAACACAGGAACAAACCCTCTCCACGACGCCTGTATATCTATCTTTTTATAAAGACAGGAATAATATTTACTCTAGAGGAACCAGCGGGTATTCTAATCACAACTTTCTAAATAATTTTACCGTCAGTCTTTCCGCTATAGTCGGGCCGTCTAATGTTAATTCTTTATCCTCAGGAGATATTTCCATCTCTTCAAATGGGCTAGATAATGAGGGAGATGAAATTAACTCTTTCAAGCTTAGTCCCATACAATATAAAAATACCAATATCCCTTTTATTATTAAACCTAAAAATGAAAACTCATTTACATCAAATGCTCTTTCTGCGGGTGATCCTGAATTTGCCCTGGTTTGTAGAACATCATACTTAATACCCCAGTCTGGTAGTAACGGATGCGCAAACGGCGTTCATATAAGCACAGACAATTATACTATTACAAATTTAAACAACACCCTATCTTCTATTGGAACTGATTTTTGGTATAGAGGCGTACTTAAGTATGATGATAGTTTAATTGCTGCTTCAAGCGCTGTTGTAATGAATGTACAATTGAGTGCTAGAAACGCTTACGCGTACGTGTCCAATGATGCGGTAACAACAGAATTCACTCTAACAGGCGGGACTAATTTTAGTTTGTATCCTAAAGATTATTATTCTTTATATAAGGTTAATGAAGATTTTGACTTTGAACAAATGATAAAGGATCTTAGATTTCAAGAGATACTTTTTGATAAGGACATATTTTTTACAGATTTTATAGGGTCAATTTTTGGTGGTGTTAGTAGTAATAATACCGGGTTGGGTAAGAAATTATACGAAAGTATAATCAACTTTGTACAAAATACCTCTGATATTGACGTCTGCCATGTTACAGCTCTTGACGGAATGAGCAAGTTAGTAGACAACGAAACTTTAATCTATAATAGTACTTACCCAGAAGAAATAAAAAGATTAATAAACTTGCTAAGCATACAGTATAATAAGTTTAGAGGATATAAAAATGCATTTAGCCAAAATTTCGATACTAGAAACAGAACATCAAAAGAAATATACGGTACAAATTTAGGAGACGAAATATCTGTTGCAACCTATCTAATATCTAGCAACATAGACATAGTAGCTTATGAAAAATTCAGCGGAGTATACACCCAGCTTAATACCTATCAACCATTACTGACGGCTGAGGTTGTAGAGCGAGATAGCTGGAGTAGGTTTTTTACCGGGTCACCAATTATATCCACATATAGTTTAAGTTCATATAATGATAACTGGGGATGGCCATTAGTACTACCTCCCGGTACTACAGGGACTGGTATTGAACAATTTTACACATTTTATCAATATACACCTGGCGATAGCGGAGAAATTCTAAACGGGGTTATTGATTGGTCAAACCCACAGACTGGCATTTTAGATACCGCATACCCGGATGGAGCTGGGGGGTGGCTTACTGGGGAACCTACACACAGCCGCGGGGCGAATGAGTTAACTTATAATACAGGGATTACAGGCCTAGAGGGTGATGATAATATATTCGACATAATGATTAGGAACTCATTATTTAGTAGTCTATCTCTATTTGAAGGATAAATATGTTTAATGGAAGAAGTAATTCAAGGGTATCCTGAGGTTAATTTATCTGTAACCAATCCAAACGTAAGGAGAGAAAACGCTCTAGATAGAAATAGACCGTTTACTTTTCTTGAATTTATGGAAAATGTTCGCGAGTCTTACGACCCCGCTGATTTACAGAATTTCTATAATGAATATATTAGGAGATATAATATTAAAAAAACTTCTAAGGAAGCTTCAGATAAAGAAATTATTATAGAAAGATATAGAGAGTTTTTAAGAGATATTACCCTTAATTATACAACAAATGCTGAGAAAAAATTTCTTTCGCAAATTGACTTTGCAGATAAGTATGATTTGCAAATAGCAATATCTTTTTATAGTAGAAAAATTAGAAGCATTATTTCTTACTATCAAGTAAAGAGAGATAAGCTACATTTTTCAACAACTAAAGCAAAGCTTAAAGGAAGCAATTTTGGTTTCAAGCAAAATGCTTATAATCTTATTACAGATTTTTTAGCTAATAGAAGTACCGCTGCACAAGATTATAACATAGATACTATAAAAGAAAATGTTACTGTCTCGTTAACTGAATTTGTAGACCAATACACTCAATATTTTAATGCTGAACCTAATGATAAAGTATACGGTGAAAATTATAGAGAGTATAACCCCGAAGGTGCACCATCGAGTAATATATTTTTAACTAATGATACAGTGTTAGTCGAGGAAGTATTTTTTGGGATTGATAGTGTTATAAAAGAGCTAAAAGAAGTTGATCAGTTATTTGAAAATAAAAGATCGCAAACAGAAAAATTTATAGGCGCCGACTATTATTACCTGTCTTCAAATAATGTTGGTGCGTTTGAAATAGGGACGTTATTTGAAGCAGACGCCCCCTATGCTAATTTCTTAAACACAAACTACCCTTCTGTAGCTTCAGTATTTTCTAATGAAATAAAAAGCGTAAGGGATCAAGGATTTTTTAAACCCACCAACGCGAGTATAGTTTCTATTGAAAGTGAACGACTAAGTTTCTTTAGTAAGTCGTTTTATGGTACTAATAAACTTTATATTTTTCCGGATCCTAATCTGTTTACAAACAATGATGAAATTTTTACATTTATTATTGATACGTCTAGATCAATAAGCAATCAAAGTAAGGGGGCTGCTGTAAATCAACCTAATACGGATAAAAACAGCACATCCCTGATGGGATATAATTCGGAGTTACCTACGGGTAAAAATATTAACTCTGACTTATCCTTTTTATTCAACCAAGGGTATATACACGACAGTAAAAAAGATTTAAATGGTAATGTTTTTGGCTTACTTAAGGATCAAAATTACTATAGAAATAATTTTAAGGTAGCAGATAGAAAAGTAATTAAAAGTTTAATTCTAAACGGTTATCAATTTTATGATACATTGTATGGTGAGGGATTTAGCTTTAATTACGATACTACAGATACAGCAACATACTCCGAAACACGGAGATCGGGCATTACGTCTTACACTCAGGGCTTTACAGCTGGAACAGTTGCAGAACAAGCTTCTGGTTATGATATATTTGGTAGATATTACGACGACCAGCCTTTAATGCCCATACCAACTTTCTCAGCAGTAGATATAGAACAGGTAGGTACTATTGACGCTAATGTAAAGGAAGGTGCCTTTTTTAAATTCTCTGACGAACAAATACTTGATGACGCTGTAAGTACTAATTTAAGTTCGTATTCTACCTCGACCGGAGAGTTTTTCTTTTCTGACTTATTAGAAGCAGGTATATCCTATTATGATGATAAGTCGACTATTGTGAGAGCTCTTTGCGATACGCTACACCCAACAGCAACCGGTGATTTTACTTATAATGTGGTGGCTTCAGGTGATAACAATGTTACTAACATGGAAGCTGGGTTATTTTTTGATGATCTTACTTTTGATTACAGACCACGTGGCTTTGAGTCGACAGATTATGTCGATGAAACTTTAAGACAAACAGTAGTAACAGATGTCGTATCTGCAGCAGAAAGCTTCTTTTCCAAGCAAGTTAATTGTGGTAAAATATACGTTAAAAATATAAACAAACCTTCTAATTGGCCTAATGTAAAGGAACTTACCGAGACACTAACATACTTAGATACAAAGTATTCATCGACCATTAAACACGAGCTATCGACATGTGTAAAGAATTTTGATTTATTTTACAACACCTTGTTTATTGAGACTAGTTCATTCTTAGTGGTTGAAAACATAGATTATAATATTAAAACTTATGAATTTGACAACTATGGGTCAATTTCAAACGTGTTATCTACCAATACTAATAATTTTGATAAAATTAGTAATAGATTTAAGGTAGGTGAGGATGTTTATTATGCTAAGCTAGTTCATACAGGGGTCATAAATGCAAACACAGTGTTTAAAGATTTTAGCGTATACCCAGAAATTTATAAATTTAACTATACGACAAAAAAAGTAGAACAAATTTATCCAACTGCTGAAACGCCTGTAGCTTATGACGCTCTGTATTTTAATAGCATGAAAAATGATGTTGTTATATTAGAATCAAGCAAACCGGTATTAACATACAGTAGTGATAACGAACTGTTTAATTTAAGTTTTATACTTAAAGATCAAAACAAAGCCCCGAGATTATATTCTTATATTTTTGAATATAAGAACAAAGTTAAATTTATAAATACTGAATATTATATCGCTAACGATACATCTCAAACCTTTAACTTTATTAAAACATCTGGGTGGGGTACCCCGGAAATGGATCTTAGCTTTTTGGAATTTGCACTAAGTTCTGGTATACCAACCTTATCCATTTCTTTTCCACCATCTGCTGCTTCTATAATACTATGAACACTTATACCGTATATCTTACTTCAACTTCTGTAACTGGTACTCAGGAACTGCCAACCGTTGAACTGTTCGATTTAACTAAATTATCTTTAGATTTATCACAAGTTTATTCTGGCGTATTTCCAAACTACTTAGCTATTAACTGGGGTGATGATAGCGGGATCGAAGAACCAGACATTACAATATATAGAAATTACAAAACAGACTCTATATACCCTGAAGTTAGAGATGGGGCTTCCCCTGTATTTTTAAACAACCAATACCCTCATATATTTTACCCCTCTGACACTGCTCTTAAAAAGGCACTAACAATGAGAGTAAACGTAGGCTACATTACAGGTGAAACGTATAAGTTTATTATTCCTCTAAACGTTCGGACAGAAGGTTATTATGAAAATATAAACGATATTGAATTATTAAATGTAAGTTTATTAAACAATAAGGACAATAAGTCTATTTTTACATTTTTAACCAAGCAAGATAATTTTGTAATCCAGAATCACAGCAATGATACTATACAATACGATACAATAGGTTCAATTAATACCTTGTCTTCATACAGCGACACATCCAACCAGAGTATAAACGAAACACAATCACTTTTATCTGCTGTTGCTGACCCTGCTGGAGCGGAAGATAAATTTAAGTTTATAGAGAGTATAACTGACGAATCCGCGACATGGAAATCTAGTTTTTGGGGATATGCTAATAGATCTGTTTATGATTTTTCCGGAACAAGCTACAAAGCAACAGGATTTGGAGATAACAATAATATAACTTTAATTACACCTAGACACGGAATAAGTGTAGACCATTTTAACGACGATCCAAAGGCTGGTGATACAGCGTATTTTTATGACCACACTACCGGTAATTCTGTATCTGCTACTATTTCCGCGGCAGCTAACATAGGAAATGATTTAAGAGTTGTCAGTTTTAATCGTGATTTAGTCACTGCTACTGCATCTACAGGATCAGCTGCTAATATTAAATTATACAAGGTTCCGCATTTTGCAAACGAGGTACCGGCTGACAACTACCCTGTAGTGTATAACGGTGGAAGTAAAATGTTTGATAGTGATCATTTTGCAGGGTATGGTTCAACAGACTTTATTAATCGATTATCCTTATCTAGGAATAGTGATAACACAATAATTAATAGTTACAACTCTATTATTACATTAAATATAGGGCCCCCAGGTCTACCAGATTTTAAACTAACTAATGTTTCACCGGCGCTGTCGACTTATAATTTAAGCTTATCCGGGGTAAGTAGCGGCGACAGCGGTGGTCCGATTTTTATAACATATTTTGAAGAATTGTTACTTTTAGGTATATTACAGAGGAGTTCAAGTAATGGTTATGTTGGCAAAGCAAGAAATTTCGGAAACTCTGATATACAGGCAGACATAAGTGCAGGAATGGAAGCGGTAGGAAATACATGGGGATATAAACTATCAACAGTTCGCTTAAGCTAACTGCAGTATAAATATATACAATGGGAGCATTGGTACAAGCTGGCTTAAGCGCTTTAAAATCAGAAACAGCAGAAATATGTCCTGTAGATCTGGATTTAGATCAATTTTATAGGACATATCCAGGTGGATATAGATTTAATTTTATTACAGCTCTATCCGGGACGCAAAGCTTTAAAAATTTAAATTTTACAAATTTTTATCTCTCAAATGAATATAAGCTTGATAACGTAACAACATTTACAGGTGGCCGTGTAATTCCGGAAAAAATATTTTCTACACTAAACTTTGCAGCAGATGCGCCGGGGTATCTAAACTTCAATATAGCTGATGCGTCTAATTTTAGAGAGGTTGGAAATACATATGAGGCCGGCTATTACGGGTATCCAGGTATTACAACCAATATTGCTGACGCTGATAACATAGAGATACAACTAATAGATACTTTTACATGTAGAGTTGCATTTCTTGTTAATAACTTTCGCTACTATCTTATAGTTAGTGACGAAAATATAGGCCAAGGGCGACGAGTGGATCTGCAGAAAAAAGTTATTTTTGCAGGGGAAAACAAAATTCCATTATCCGCCGCAAATTTAGAATACTCAATTATTAAAAGCGGGGTAGATACTACATCAGATTTTATATGTCTATTTTCACAAAAGTTCCTATTTCCGGAGGACAAAGATTCAGAATCGGGCAAATACATACTTGTAAGCGACGGGCAGACGTTAATAGCTGAAAGAATCGCTCCGACCGAAAAAGTAGACGCCCTTTGGCTTCCAGGTAAAGCTATTAAACTTGGAGGGGAAATTGATCTTACTATACCTTCACCCTATAATACCTCTTTTGTTACTTATAACAAAGCCGGTAATAAGGTAGATACGGATAAGAGCAACTTTAATCTACCATCCAACTACCTATTACACTCTTCGTCAAATTCAACAAAGCCAAAATTCGATATACTTAATTTAAAAAATATTGCCAATAATTACGATGAGTATGTTTCGTCTAATAATTTATTATCTTCTAGTGACACTAACCCGTTATACGTTGAAGGTTTAAGAAAATACACTAGTATCTTTTCTGATATAGATAGTGAAAAAAATGAAGTATTGGCATTAAATTACGTCTACAACAACTTTAATGTAAAAATAAAACCGGGTAGTACAATTTTCCAAACCCCGTCGTCCTTAAATCCGTTTACACAAATTAATATTAATGATACTAAGTTTGTGGATTCGGGAGCGTTTTGCTTTACGCAACCCTTTTTATCTGACAGAGTTTATCACCTGGACGATGAAGACGGGGTTAAAGATCTAGACGCTACGTATCTGTGCACATGGCTCTCCGGTGGATTAGGCGAACGAGGGGTTTGGGTTGATAGGTATTTTTACCCTGACCTAACATCAAAAGAAGAAGCTCTGTCAACTAACGGTTCATTTAATATTACGTACGATTTATTGGTAGAGGAACTTATCCAAAATAATAGTACCTTAAAAACTTCAGTAGAAAAAAAATACATATTTGATAAGAAAAGCGATTTGGTGTTTGAGCCAAATACACGATATCGGTACGAGCGATTAGATAAGGATGAATTAGAAAAAAGGAGACCAGTTAACTTTTGTGAAGGCGCTGAATTAACAGATCGCGTCAACAATTACTTTAGAGTAATAAATGATAATGGCGGATTTGCTTTAGGGTTTAATATAAAAAGCAATTCAAGCGCATTTACTATAAGATCGAAAAGAAATGATATTAACGGAGGATTTCAACTTATTAAGAAGAGTAACGGTGATTTAAGCTTTTCATTTAATATTTTTGATAATTCACCCGAACCACCGGTTCTAGTATCCTTTAGTAAAAATATACCGTTAAATCAATTTGTTAATAATACAGTATTTTTATCATTTGATGGTATCCGAGGAGAATGTACATTATATGTAAATTCTGAGGTTGTGTTTTCTTTTAATGTAAAGGCTTACCAGATGTTAAATAAAATGATTTTATTTGGCATAATCGAAATAGTAGGCTCCGACGGTGTTGCAGAAAGATTGCTTAACCCGAACCCAGATCCTAATTTATATATTGATGATATATATCTCACATTATCACCGCTAAGTGAAGAAGAAGAAATATCTGGCGTATTCACACAGAATTTAAACGAAATACAGGATATTACTATATCCCTGCCTTGCGGTCAGCGTAATTTAACAGATACTATTGCAACAGTTAATTCAATAGGAACTAATTTAAAGCATAGGAGTAATGTAGTGGATATTAATGTAAAGAATTTAAATATTCAGGATAGTGGTATTACAGAGGAAGTGAGAACCTTGCTTTTAAATAACATTACTTCATCACTACCTGAAACCACAACTATTAACGACGTTAACTTTATAAACTATAAATGATATCATATTTTAAATATACTTCGGGAGAGTCGTTTACTTTAAGCGGTACAGACTACAAAGGTCTTTTTAACGTTACAGACGATGGACGGGCTTTTACTGGAAAGTCTCTTACTTCTCTATCACAACCGCTAAGTACTAAAGGTACTTTTATAGCTAATTCATTTCTAGCGAAAAAAGAATTTGATCGTACATTTAGTTTAGTACAAGCAGATAAGGTGCTTACAAAGCCGCATATATCGCCAAAGGATATTATTGACCAGTCGTTTCTTAATAAGAATTTAGATATTTTAAACGACAATAATTTAAACTTGTATGATCTTAATATATTGTCTAACCCCGAAATATTTAACTTCCAGTCTACCAGTGAAGATGCAGCTTCTTATGTTCTAGCATTGTCCAGTTTAGCTGAATCTAAAAATCCAAATGTAAGCTTAGCTAAATCTAATGCCGAGTCTTTTAACGCTCTGCCTTTTAATACCATTAGGGTTAATTCAGACGGCGTTAGGGTGGAGGTGAACGATATCCCAGATGTTCTAGATGGTATAGAAAGTTTAGATGATGCAATTAGCACCACTTTAATAGTTAACAAAAACCAAACATTTAACTATTTTATAATCACTGATACTGCAACGAAGTCTTTTTCAGGGAGCTTTCTTAGAAATAGTTTATTTACTTTAAGAGGTGACGAAACAGATACTATCGCCGGTAATACTACTTTAACGTATGATAACAATACCGATACTTTATTTAATTTAGGTAAATGGGTAAATCCGGATGATAACAAAGTGTATGATAGGTTAATAGGGTACGATTTTAGTTTTTATAATACATGTGGTGAGTGGAAGGTTAAGGATATATTTACTTTCCGTGAAATTAATCCAAGAACAGGTGTCGTACAACCGAAGGAAGTTATAAACGGGAACTTTAAAATAGGTAATAATCTTAAAGGCGCTCTAGTTGTAAGGTCTTTTGGAGCTGAAAATAAATTAGCTGTTGAGCTTACAAATAAATATTCAAATAAATTTTTTGGAACTATTACCACTCAAGACCCTAGCGAAATTATATTAGATTTTGACATAAGAGATACTGATGATTCTATCTTAGTGATTACTGACCCTGGACCAGTTCCGGCGCGTGATATGAATACTTATTACAATGTATATCATGTAGATGCGGACTTGGTTGAAGATTATAGACTCGGGTTAAATCAACAGCCGAATAGAGTTACAAGATATCAATCACGAGCTCTGAGACAGGCAACAACAAGAATAGATACTTCGTCTACTAATTTAATTACATTTTCTAAAGACGACTCTAACATGTTTATACTTAGGGATTTAAATACCGCTACTACAAGATTTATAAGTAACCCACAATACCCTGCAGGGTTTTTTAGTGCAAGTAACTTACAATTTTTACCAAATTCGTACTGGGTATCTACACTAGAAAAATTTTGGAATAGTAGATTAGCATGGAATAGTAACAATCTACCGTCTAACCGGCCGAACTTTATTAACTTTATAATGGAGGAAAATAATGGAAATATCTTTTCTCTTTTTCAAAACACAGGCCGTATATATTTGACAAGAACTACTAAATTAATTTATGATAATGTTTTACCTCTAGATTTAGCAAATACATATGATAGAGAGTTAGGATGTGAATCTAGTTTAGGTATTTCTCTTAATAGTGAAATTGAATCAATATTAAAGGACACTTTAAAAATTTATGTAAATTTAGCTTTAGTAATTACCGGTACAACTATTGAGGGTGTTCCGGTTCTTGCTAGATATACTTCATACCCTAATATTGACGTTGATTTCAGAGATTTTGAATTTCATGAAAATGAAGAAATAAACTACAACGTTGTATCGCGAGTTTTTGATAGCCTTTATAACCTTCAACGGAATGTACTAGATAGTATTTTGAATAACTAGAATAAATAATATTATGTCAGCAAGTCTACGGAACGAATTCATATCAGAAACCTATTCATCGTTATTACACTTGAGTGGTGGAAATTTGAATAAGACCCCAAAGAGGGATATATATGACGGCGACGGCAACGTCACTGGGATTGCCCTTAGCGGTACAAAGGTAATAGCTAACAACGTTGAGCTTCCTGAGCAGCATGTTCGGTCTGAGGAGGCTGGCAACAACGAAATTACTAGTTTAGTTGATATGTTTTTTCCAGTTGGATCAATTCAGATAACTACCGTAGACGGTGCGGATCCAGGTGAAAGAATACCAGGTACTGTATGGGAGCGAGTTGCAGAAGGAAGATTTTTAGTTGGAGTGGGTGGTCAAAATCCAAGTACAGATTATACCGGATATGTATCTGGAAATAACAATGGAGGTATGGGACCGTCACACGATGGTCAAACTTCTGTTGTTTCTTTAATTAAAGAGCAAATGCCCAAACACACACACGTTCCTAGTGGCCAAGATGGAGGGTATAAAAATATTTTGTCTTGGCCGTCGACACCAGGTTCGCCTCCGGATGGAACCGCAGAAGATGAATTTGCAGGACCCATAAACCAATTGGTTCCAAATACTGGCGACCAATCTTCAGAGCCAATCTATGCATTTCCTGGGATACAGCCAATAGCACAAAGACTTTCAGATACAGGTGGCACCGATGGTGGGGCTGCAACGGCATTTAGTATATCGCCTATAAGTTATGGGGCTTATATATGGAAAAGAACACAATAATTTAAAAAATGGCAGACGTAAGTATAGTAAAATTAAAAGTAAGGCGCGGTACTAACCAGCAACGAAGGTCTATTATACTCGATCAGGGTGAATTGGGATACACTTTAGATACTAGAAGGTTATATGTCGGTGATGGTGCTTCGGTAGGTGGTCGAGCGGTCTCTAATATAAACTACGGACCATTTAATCTCGAATCTAGTTTAGGAACTATAGAAGGAGCCGAAGTTGGTGATATCGCATATGCTAACAGTAAGCTGTACATGCTAACCAGTGTAGATTATGGTGGTGACGACCCTCTCTCCGGGCATGCATATATTGGACCTGTTCCTGGATTAACCTTAGATTATGGAGCAAATAATAGTATAATAGTAGCTAAAAGCTCAGTAAACACTAGTGAATTTACTAACGATATTTTTGGTGATGGTCTCGTAAAAGTAGGCGACAGGATGGCGGTAGCCTATAGTACTGTTTTTAATGAAATATCTGCCGGGAAGATTAGTATTAAGCAAAATTCCATTGGTGCAAGAGAAATATCTACCACTGCTTTAGGTGCTGGTATTTCGGGTGGTAATGGGGCCACCATTAGGGTTAATGTTGACCCAGCGCAATTCGAATTTGACGTTAATGACCGCCTCTATTTAGCTAATCTCGGAACACACACTACTAAGTACTCTAGCTTCGATCCAAACTCTATCGGAAATGGATTAGCGTTAAATGCTAGCACACAAAAGTTAGAAGGTACATTTACAGGTGTTGATAGCTCTTTAACTAGAGGTAGTGACGGTGTTATTGGTATAGCTAATGGCTTTTCTACTAACTCATCTGATACTTCTGCTAGTGAATTTGCTCTTTTTAATATATCTAATGGAATTATAAATGGAATGGCAAGTTCTATTTATGATGTTGTAACAGCTACTGGGTTATCAGGTGGCGCTTCAGGTGATGATGTTCCAATAGGAACTATATTACCTCACGCACGTGCCTTTAGTGTAATACCTGATGGATACTTACTTTGTGATGGTAATATATATTCATCTACTGTTGATTCGAATTACAGAGATTTGTATAACGTTATCGGAAATAGATATGACAACACAAACGGGTTACCATCCCCTCCAGGTAATTTCTTTAGAGTACCTGCTCTAACCGGTGGTGATGTTTTACTATATGGTTCTGATGCTGGTGCACCAGATTCAACAACTTACTATATAAGTGGTGCCACTGACCCAGGCGGTGGTTTTAATGACGCAGGAACCCTAAGCGCGCAAGGATTTAACTTTATTATTAGATACTCTGCGGCAGATGGTAACAATGAATTATTTAACGGAGCTCCGAACCAGGTGTCTAGAGGATATCAAGGTATGTATAATCAAAAAGTATATGAGGCTTTAGATTGTCAAGGGGTTACCACGAGACTAAGCTCAGCAGGATTTATAAGATTCGCATTATCTGGCAGTGGTAGAAGACCTGGATGTACAGAACCTTTTGATAGATTTGCAATTCCTGTATTTAACTGGTAAATAAATATATAAGACAATGGGTATTGAAATTTTAGAAAACACGTTATTAAAGCTCCTAGTAAGGAGAGGGACTGATTATGATCGGCAGCAAATTACTTTAGATAGCGGAGAGTTGGGGTATACGACAGATACAAAAAGACTGTGGATAGGTGATGGTACAACAGTAGGCGGTAATTTAGTAGGCAACAAGTATAAGGGTAGAGCTGCAAATTTAACGACACTGGCACCTGTTGATATTGGCGATTATGCATACGACACCGACAACAATTCATTTTTTGTTTGTGTATCCGGTGTTGGAAGCTTAGCTGAAAATTGGTATAAAGTAGCTACTAATAATACAGCTGGAAATCAAACTATAACAATAAATGCAGCTGAAGAAATTACAGTAGGTACTTTATCAGCAAATAATTTCTCTGCAGATGCTCTCGGTGAAGGTCAAACTCTAGATAGTTCAGGGCGTGTAACTCTTAGCAGTACTATAGTAACCGATCGGATTAATCAAGCGTCTACTAATGCTGATGATTATTTTACTTTACCATCTAAGCTAAAAATTAATGCAATCGATTATACATTCCCTTTAGGCGCGCCTGAAAAGGATCAATATTTACGAGCCGATGCTTCTGGCGCACTAGGGTGGGGTAATCCTAATATTATAACAACAGGGGTAGCACCAACTACCGCAGCTTTGATTCCTGCAGGTACCATAGTACCATATGTATCTACTGCTGGTAATCCTCATTTCCCGAATGGTTGGTTGCCTTGCGATGGTAGGGAAGTATTAAACGCAGATTACCCAGATCTCTCAGCAATTATAACAACACAATACGGCGGGACGCCTTCTAGCTTTAAAGTGCCTGACTTTACCAGTAAAGCACTATATGGGTCTGATGACCCGTTTAACAGTACATTGTTCCAGGTCAACAGTACCACAACTGCTTCAACATTATCCGCTACCGGTACAATGTTTATAATTAAAGCGGTTGGTGGTGTAACTAGTCCAACATTTACTATTAGTAAAAACTTATCTGCGCGTATAAATGCTGACGATATAACCGGAGTAGCATTTAACCCTCTAAGCGGTAGTGTAAAGATTGAACGACCTACACCAGGTACTTGTGTACTTACAACACCTGGTACGTTTGCCAATGGTTTCCAAATGCCGGCTGGTATCGAGTTTGTTAAATTTTATGTTACAGGATCCGGTGCTACAGGTGGTAATAAACCAGGTGGTGCTGCATCTACTGTGACTGGTTATATATCAGCTCCAGCAGGAACTACTTTTAGTGTGACAGTGGGAACTAATCCCACAGGAATTAATACTAACGGTAACCAAAGTCTAATAAGTAAAGGCGGCGGTAACCTTGCTATTTCTAATGGTGGACGCACGTCGCCCGGAAGTATACCACTTCATGGAGAAGGCACTATTAATACCGGTAACGAATATGTAGCTACAGGCCACGTATTAACAGGTGGTTATGGTGGAATTCTTAGTGTTGGGGAATGTCTCCATAGTGCTGGTGCTTCCTCTTACTGGGGATCAGCGCCGGCGCCAGGTGCTGGAGGGGGAGGGCAAAACGGATGCGGCCCGCCAGTATATTGCGTTGGACCTGGTATGGTTAAGTTTGAATGGTCCTAGTTGATAAACACCCGGATATACATAAATTTGTATATGGCTGATGAAGTAATAGTAGAAGGATTAGATTATCAAGATTTTGTAGTTCTTAAGAATATTCTAAAATCTCATACATCTTTTTCTATAGATGAAACTGCTGAAATCGAAAAAACAAATATTCTTTTAGATAAGATTGAAGAAATAATACAGGTATTTAATGAATAAATACTAGTATGAAGGCAAGTTATCAGAGAGGCAGCGCGCTCTGTGAAGAGTTCTCTGATTTTGTCTTATATGATGAAATATTTGATAGTATACTAGTTAACGTTCATGAAGATTACTTTGGTACAGTATTTAGAGAATTGGGTAAACTTGGATATGCTTTAGTTTTTAAAACTAGATTACGCGCAACTAATTCTTTGACCTGTACTTTTATAAAAGGTTGAGTAATTAAATATAAGTACATGGCTTTCCCTAGTGACATTACTTTGCCAACTGACGCAAGATATTATTCTTTTATAGAAACAAAAAGAAAATATAATTCTAATTATGATATAGTATGGTCTTTTCAGTATAAATTACCACAAACTACTATTACAAATAGCGAAGTACTTAACATCGAAGATCCTGAAGACTACCAACTAGCATTTGCTACATTTCTAACTACTCTATCTTCTCCAATTTCAGCATTACCGGGTCAATATATAGGAGACTCAGACCCTGCGTGGATTTTATCTGGAGGCAAGCTCACTACAGAAGCAGGTGCTTCTTTACTTACAGAAGCCGGTGAATTTATAGAAGTTGAAGAAAACGCATTAAGCGGTGTTTTATTAAAAATAGCATTTGATACAACGGGACTATACGCCGTAGATGGCCGTGATAGTCGACCGGGCGTCGGGTATGATTATAAGAAAAAGGAATCTCTTATCTTGAGAGATTATAACCATAACGTTATTCTTAACGAGCACCTTTCTGCTATATCTACATCGTTTAGTACTCTTTCAACGGATACATTTAGAACGCTAAGATTTAGATATGTAAACTTAGGACAAAAATTATTTATAGACTACCACGACTCAGACACTACAACCTACTCTCCATTAACGACCGTTGATTTAGGGTTTAGATTAGAAAACTATAGTAATCTAGATGATATATATTGCGGGTTTTCATTTACAACGCCTGTATCTGCTACTGCTGTTAACCTAAGTGCCAAAGAATTCTTTTTAAAGAACTTTCATACAGAGGGATATGTAGGTTATTCTGTATTAACCGAAACAATTACTAGTGCAGAAATACCAGTTAATGAAAATACTGTTATTTCTACTGTTAGTGATATAACAGCTAGATCTGTATAATTATGGCTAATGATAGTTCAGCTAGTAACTCGAGTAGTGATTGTAACAGCAATCCCGGACAATGTTCTAATGACACAGTAACGGTAAAATACGAGTGTAATTGTAAAGAGGGAACGATCAAAATAACATCAGTATCCGGAGGCGGGCCGTTATATAAGATATACAAAAAAAACGCAACTACACCTTTCCTTTCAGTCATCCTAAAGGACAGGCAAGGAATTAATGATGCGATTCCAGCCCGAATAAATCCTAGCGATCCAGGATCAGACTTATATTTACTAATAGAAAGCTGCGGATGCTGTATAGAGATTTGCTGTGAATGTGATGATGTAACTACTACAACCTCAACTTCAACTAGTACATCTACATCAACTAGTACAAGTACAAGTACATCAACGTCAACTTCAACTTCAACTAGTACAACAACATGCTGTTGGCCTACAGGTCCCTGGTACTGGAATAATCCTAAGTCTGGCAAAGACACAACACTAAATAAAGGCCCGAATTTAAAAAAATACTTCGCGATGCTAGGGTCGGCTTTTTTTAAAGGTTATGAAGGTGAATCATATGATGTAGATTACGAAAGCTACGACTCGAAGAATCCAAATAGAGTTAGGGTTGATACTGCAGCTGGGACGACATATTATTACCCGGATAGTATAGATAGCTTTATAGTAGATACATCAGAAGACTGGTCTATAACCTTTGAGGAGTTAATAGTACGCAATTCTACTGTCGATACTAGTATTTATACTGGATCCGGATCCGGATCGACTACGTACAATACCACTTCAGATGTTGATAGTTTTGATACCGATAAAACCACGGTGGATCCCCGGCTTCAAAAACCAACAGCCGACGATACAGTATCAAAAGAAATAAACACATTACTCCTATCAATCTTACCAGATCTTAATAGCAAGGTAAATCTCTCTGGAGTTAGTGAAAAAGCTCCCTCATATCCAACGCCCGGGTACAAAAAAGCTGTAACTTTAGTTTCACCTACTCACTTTGTAATGTCGAAGCACTGGGATTTACGTATGCCTGGTAACACTGTTAACTTTATTAACAATAGCGGCGAGCGAGTTACACGTACTATCGTAGCGGTCGAGCCGCTACAAGGTGCAGATATTAGCGTCGGTATTCTTAATGCACCGGTCGAAAATACTGAAATCTACCCTGTACCAGAACCACGGCCGGTAGGTGGATACAATAAAGAGTTAACAGGCGCATATGTTGTTGTAATCGATCAAGAGAGAAAAACACTTCCAAAAGTAGTAAGCTTTCAAGCCGCGAATAGGCTGGGAAAAGCAGGAGAAAAAGTGGTCTTATATACCTCTCTTCCAGATGAATACGCTGATGAGTACGACGGTAATCTAAGGGAAGGGTTAGGAAAGGGTGATAGTAGTGGACCAGCATTTATATATACTGAAGACACGCCCATTTTAATTGAAACACATACCACAAATTTAGAGGGTCCATTTTACGGTAATTCTGAAACACAGAGTAAGATCAATGAGGCTATGGAGAGCCTTAGCGTACAGACAGATAGTAAGGTGCATAAACTGCGCACAGTTGATATCTCAACAGGTAAGCCAAGTGTTTCACCTACGGTGACCGAGCCCGATGATGTTACTACTACTACTTCAGCTCCGGAGCCTATTACTACTACAACTACAACAAGAAGACCGATTGCACCTACAACACCGGATCCATTTGAGCCCGGGCCTATGCCAACAATGCCACCGCGACCCACAACGCGGACAACTACACCAAATCCAAATGTAGAGGCAACGCCGTTTCCTCGGGCTCCGGCACCATCAACTCCTGCTCCATCAAAGTCACAAAGTTCAGCAAATGATCCTGTCTACACACAAGTGACCTTTACACCGCATTACATGTATGATGCTGAGGGGTACGGAATATATACTACTACTTTTAAGCAGCATTTAGAGCTCGAGCAGTTAGGGTGGACACATAACCCACCAACAGGAGATCCTTTAGAAGATCTCAATACAAATACTGCACCAAATTATAGCACAGATAGTACGACGATGCCACCGGATGAGGATAGTACGACGATGCCACCGGAGGAGGCAGGTACGACTTTTCCGCCTAATACTTATGGAACGTCACCACCTAATAACTACACCGCCTATAATAAGGTACAGCAACAAAACGCATCTAACTTTCAAGGCCTGTTTGAAGGTGGAGGTGGGCAAAATGTAGTTGTTACGCAGGAATTACACGCTCAACTAAATGCCGATAACACTTATACACTAGTTGCAACTTCACGACAGCAACCAACTGGCACACAACAAAGAAGTCCTGTAACCGTTAGTGTTAGAGGACCAGGTGCGTTACAAAATCCTAAAGCTAAACGCAATGTGCGTAACCAAGGACAATCGCGACAAGAAAGAGTTTTATTTAGACATCCAGAACAACAACATTTGGTTGGAAGAAGTGGTGCCGAGGTTGAGAGGATTAACCGAGAAGGGTTACCCGGTCTCGGGGTGAGCCAATGGAGACATCGAAGTTTTGACGCTCTTGGAGGGGCTCTCCTTCCCGGGCCCGATGAACGTGGAATTCCTATGACTATTACTCGGGACAATAAAGGCAATATTATAGATGTTGTCTTTGATAATAACTTGGGTATCACTGTAGAACTTTCAAATGCCAAGAATGCATCATTAGACGCTCGTTTATTCGCCGATGATCGTGACCCTTATCTTGTTTTTCATAGACCTAATGATGGTTGGGAGAGTGGCGGTTTATTCCGTGACGTTCCAGAAGATGGTGCGCGAATAGGAATCGCACTCGGGGCGATTGAGAGGTGGTTCGAACCGGCGAGCCAGCCGGGCGAGGGAGATGATGTCGTTGTGCCGGGACAAGATCCAGTACCCGGTATTAATGACGAAAGGCAGAAGAGCAAGCCTATTGAGCCAGATGATCCGGATCCTGAGGCGCCGGCTGATCCGGATCCTAACGAGCCAGGTGAAGTTGAGAGAACTGAACCGGTTAACGTAGGTGCACCGGTGGGAACAGGACCAGAAGTTGATGGAGAAGTTCGGCAGATCCGGGACGAAAATGAAGGATGGGACGGTGAAGGCGACCCACCAACAGAAGGAAATTTTCTGGATGCTTTTCCCGGTGTCATGAATGAAGATGGTACTATTAATAAGGAAGAGCTTGAAAAAGCTGCTAAGAAGGGAATAGTTATAAAACATAATGGAAAGTGCTATCGGCTAATTAATTGGGAAGCTCTGTATAATTCCCGAGAAAGTAGTCAATCTAATAGTGATGGTTCTGCTGAATCTTATAACCCTAAACAGGAAGACCCAGCGTGTATTGATCCGAGTTTAAGTTCTGCAGTGTGGAAAGAATGTCGTTGCTGCAAGAAAAAACCACCGGGAAAACCAGACATTACAACCACAACATCAACTAGTACATCTACTACGAGTCCACCTACGACCACGTCAACTACTACACCGTGTCCTAAGTGTTGCCCGCCGAAAGGTGAATGGTACTTTGAAAAAGAAACAGCTACCAAAGAAGAGGTAAAACAAGGCAATTATAAAAATATATATATTGAGCTCGCTGCTACGGGGGCGGATAAAAAGCAGGCAACAGAGGATGACTTTAACGGGGAGTGGGCTGCTACTCCAACAGCTGTACTTGTAGTAAAGGATAATAATAGCGCTGGCATAGAATGGGAAAAGTGTTTAGATGATAGTGACGGGCAGTGTTACAAGATTGTTAATGAAGATCTTGTACGACAAAATTTAGATAGATCACCAGCAGAGCTAGTTGCTGCAGCTTATCAATTTGATAACGAGCAATCAGTAGAAGATCGCTTTGGTAAAGGACACTGGGATAATGAAATACCAATTGGATATAATGGTCTAGAAAATCCTGTCGAAGCCGGTCATGCAGCTGGGGGATGGGAATATTGCGAATGTTGCCCAGATAAGGATGATGTAACTACTACAACATCAACTTCTACTTCAACTTCTACTTCAACTAGTACATCTACATCTACTAGTACGAGTACATCAACATCAACTTCTACAAGTACCACAACACCGTGCTGTGTTCCGGAATGCGCGCCTCCAGCAGAAAGACTAGCAATGTGGTTTTGGGATAATGCTCGGGACAACTACTTAAGACCGTTTGACGGGACAGCAGAAAACGGACTAGTGTTTTGGGAAGGGCCTGAATTTGAAGCAAAAACTTACGCGGAAGGACTCGCACCTGGGGTTTTTCCAAACCAACTTCGTCATGAAGGAATGGATGAAGATCCGGATCGTAGTGAGTTTGACGTCGCTGGTGCGTTGTTAGAAAATGATCTGTTTAAAGCGCGATCGATGGTTCAGTTCACTGTTAATCAAGGTTATATAACACCAGAACAAGCAAATGACCTATGGGCACGTCTCGAACAATGGAAAGCGGAATACCTTGATGAGGACAAGAGAAGGTGTTTTAAAATTCATGATGCAGAGTGGGTAAATCAAAATAAGGATACTAGACCGTCAGAAGATATTAGAGAAAATGGCGAATTACCAGATGACGATACAGACGGCGATGGAGAAGTTGATAGAGGACTCGGATGGAGAGAGTGTGAATGTTGCCCGTGTTGCCCGCCAACAAACTGTAATCTATGCTGGTATTGGAAAGCAAGAAACAATAACGTCTTTGTTGATCTCGGCTTTGTTAAATTTGAACCGGCTTTCAAAGGGGAATGGTCGGATCCTGAAAATATTAGTGTTCCACGTGGTGATTCTGACGCTGCAGTAGCTCGAAGAGCAGAAATAAGAAGACAACTCGAAAGCGTAAAGGTTACTGATCCGAATAACCCTGATAGGAAGATTAGAGGTATAAGAATTATAAAGGTAGAGCCGGGTAGGTGGACTATACAGCGTATAAAGATAGTACGTGATCTGGAGGATAAAGATGAAGATGGCATTCCTGATAATGACAAGTTTCCGGTTGAGGTGGAAGAAGGTACTGTAATAAAATACTGCTGCACTGATCCACCGTTTGGTGCTGAGGGATTTGTTGATGACGTTATTGAAGACGCACTACAAGAAGGAAGAGATGCCTTGGCAGCGGTAAAAAAAGCAGAAGAGGCGCTTGCTGAAGAACCAGCCGGGTCTGCAGGGGCAGAAGCAGCACAGGAAAAACTAGATGAAGCACAAGGGAGATTAAATCAGGCACGAATAGATTACAATATTGCTAAAGGTAATGTGGGTGGTCTTATACAACAAATTGTTGAAAACGAGGACTGGTTAGCTCCTCAACAAGAAGATCAATTGCGAACCTTATTATCGCAAGAGAGAAGGTTGCAAGAAATTCACGGTGGCGTGCCGCCTGAAGATCTCGAGCGACCAGATTGGGCGTTAAATAGGTTTGATAACCTATTAGCAGATCCAGAAAGAGCGCGCCAAGATATAAACGACGCATTGGCTAGAGAGCGTTTAATAGAAAACGATGAAAATTGGAATGCTGTTAAACCAGGCAACGAGCTTACTATAGGCGATATAAAGGATGGCGACCGGTTAAAGCAGTTTAAAAATGAAGACGGTGAAGTTGTATTTGATCCAAACAGAAAGAAGGACGCAAACAACGACGGTGTAATTTCTGAAGAGGAAGAAGAAAACTGGGAGGGAGGCCTGGAAGACGTTGCGAAAAATTTTGATGAAGATTGTAGAGAAGCATGCCGACCGATTTGTTTTAAAATTATTAATGCAGATTTTGTTAATGCTAATCCTATGCTTAATCCAGCAATTGACGTTTTAATGCATGTTAATGATCCTGCAATGAATCCGCAAAATAAAAAGAAGCCAGCAAAGCTTCGTACCAAAGATCTCGAGCCAAAAGATAAAGGTTTAGGTTGGGAAATGTGCGAATGTTGCCCATGCCCACCAACGGATGACACCCCTGGAGGACAACCCATTGGGCCGCCAAACCCACCAGTTACAAGGCCCCCAATAATTGTTGTCGGTGGTGGAGATCCGGTCTTTCCACCGATTCCTTCAACGACGCGTCGTCGCCGGCGGACTACAACCCCGACTACAACACCGACGGTGACAACGACAACGGTAACTACACCACCGCCCCCGACAACAATATGTCCACCGGAATCTAGAGGAGGACCTCGTTGCAATGTTCTAAAGTTTTAGTAAGTAATGTCGTATGACAGGCAAACTTACTATTGGTATATGTGTATACGATGACTACGACGGGGCATATTTTACCTTACAATCAGCAAGATTACATAACAGGGATATACTAGACAGGCTAGAGTTCGTTATTATTAATAACAACCCTAACTCTAATCAGGGTAAAGCGCTTTATAATTTTAAAAACTGGATTAAAGAGCCCACAACATATATTGAATACGATAACTTTCAATCCACAGCATTGCGATCAAAGATATTTGATTTAGCAAACACAGAATACGTGTTAGTAATGGATTGTCACGTGTTAATTGAAAACGGCGCGTTAAAGAAACTTTTAGATTATTACGATAGTGGGAAAGATGATGGAAATTTACTACATGGTCCTTTGCTCTACGATGACTTAAAAAGTTATAGTACACACTTCAATTTAAGTAAGTGGGGTGCACATATGTGGGGTGAATGGGGCGTGGATACAAGAGGTGAATATGCTAATAGTGACCCATTTGAAATAGAAGCGCAAGGATTAGGATTGTTTACATGTCGTAAAGATAGTTGGCTAGGCTTTAATTCTAACTTTAGAGGGTTTGGTGGTGAAGAGGGGTATATTCATGAAAAATACAGAAAACATGGTAAGAAAGTAATGTGCTTGCCTTTCTTAAGATGGAACCATAGATTTGATAGACCTGACGGGGTGCCATATCGAAACGATCTTAAAGATCGATTCAGAAACTATATGATCGGTCATCAAGAAGTGGGATTAGATACTAATCTTGTTATTGAGCAGTTTAAAGATGTAATACCGGAAGATTTTATTAAAGAAGTTAAAAGAGAGTTAAAGTTATGAAAGTATTATATGTAGGAAGCGGTAATTCAGCCAAACTCGTTGACGCGGTAAGTCTTGATGATTATGCAGTATGTTGTGTAAATAATGCATGGAGGTTATTTAGAAATCACCCAGTCGATGCTTGGATACGTTCTGGAGATTTTCCATCAGAACAAAAGCCTAAGCCAGGTGAATTTAAATTTGGAACAGAAGTAGGATTTCACGAATACGCTAAAACAGCTGAAGACGCAAAAAATTATTTTAATTGGGATATTAAGTCACCGCAGCATCATTGCGGGTACACTATATTTTTTATGGGGTTATACTGGATAATGATGTCGCTACGTCCAGAAAAGATTTGTCTCTTAGGATTTGATCACGACTACAACCCAGCTAAGGTTGAAAAGTGGAACCAAGCAAAGAGACCCAATTTACAGAATCAATTTTGCAATAAAACAGAGTCAAGTATACAAGAGTGGGGTGAGAACTTCTTCAAAAATTTAGAAGCAGATTCTTTCTACGGTTCGTACAGTACCCCGGATCCTCTCCGTCTTGGAGCTACACGCTTAAAGGACAAATTTAAATTAGCTTTAGAAAGCTGCGAAAAACTCAATATTGACCTGGTTAACTTTTCTCCTGTTGAATCAGAAATTAACATAGCTAGAAAAGAGCCTATAGATTCATTAGCCCCGTATTAATGAGTAAGGATTTAACATATGCATCTCATTTAATTGATGGGAAAAGTGTTGCTGTTGTTGGAAATTGTGAAAAAATTATAGAAAAAAAGGATGGATCGTGGATTGATGAACACGACGTTGTTATTAGATTTAATTTTCAATTTCCTATACCAGAGCTATCAGAGAGTCTCGGAAACCGCACAGATATTATGATTTGTGCGATGTCATTACTAAGAAAAACATATAAAATGCAGTGGCTTTGGAACAGCATACAACGGCGACATTATAAGTCACTTATAATGTCGACGCGTCGTTCAAAACACGTAGAATATCACTTACCGGTTAAGGCAGTAAAAGAGTGTAAAAATCTAATTTATAAGGAACCTACAACAGGGGCTACAACGGTGCATGCGCTTATGACTATTTTTCACCCAGCATCATCTACAGTATTTGGATTTGATGGACTTAAGTCGAGAACCTGGCCCTGCAGACCTGGAGGCAAAAAAAATAGCCGGTTCCATAGACCGGAGCTCGAACAAACTTGGCTACAATCAATAAGAAATAAAATAACAATTGTAAAATACGAATGAATTACGTAACCACATTATTTAAAAGACCCTCTAAGTTTCGAGATTTCGGAGCGGGATATAACCCGCAGTGGGTAAATTCTCTCTACTCAAACATTAAAAAATGGTCTCCAGACTCCACCTTAAGTGTAGTTACTGATTTTGAAAGTGGCTTTCTTCCGGAAATTCAAACATATCCTTTTATAAACTCAGAAAGAGGTTGGTGTTGCAAGTTAGAAATGTATAGACCTGAAATCGTTAAAGAACGTGCTATAATAATGGATCTCGATGGGTTATTTATTAAGTCACCAGAAGACATAGAACACCGGCAAGAATCTTACATTGTCCCTCGTAATCCCGGGCGTTTATGTAAGCTTTGCAATGGTTTCGTCTCTTTAAATTCAGATAAAGCTGACTACGTCTGGAATACGTGGTTAAAGAACAAAAACGACGACATTCATAACAGAAAATATTTTTTAAAGGGTCAGTTTTCAGAAATGTTCTGGCTTAATGATTACGTAAAACCAGATGCTCTATGGGATGACGTAACACCGGGTCAACTAGTAAGCTATAAAAAGCACTGTAACGAAGGTGACTTCGACGCAGGAATTCCACCAGCAGCTCGATATGTCTACTTTCATGGTAACCCTAAACAACACGAATTAAGAGACAAAAGATTCATTAAAGAAAATTGGACTTTTGATGACAAGCACACAAAGGATGTGCTTCATGTATTAAATACGGTAAAAAATAAAAAAAATGTAGAGATACCGCCTCCTATTAAAAAATTTAACACATATAATAAATCGTGTAAATTTGATTATAAAAGATGCCCATGTGATAAGCATTTTATTGATTACGTGGCGTCCTTAAACACTAGCGATCTATCTATATTTCATATCGGCACCGGTGGTCACCATATGGTAGGCGATAATCTTAGAAATCACAATATATTAGGTATTACTGCGTCGATTAAAGAATATCAGGAATATATGAATATGTTACAGACAGATCCGGAATTATGTCTCAAGTATAAAGCATTTTATGGGGACATGTATACCTTAAATACAGCACCTTTTTTAAATAATTTTGATATTATTACGAATTTTCACCTTTGTGAATATAGCAAAAAATATTGTAGTAAAAGAGGTAAAGATATTGAGGACTACGGGCAAACGACAGATATTAAATTAATTGAAACATTATATACAATGCTAAAAGATGACGGTAAAATGATAATGTTTAAAAAATCAAATAAAGGTAAAATTGCACATCAACTGGTAGACGACTCAGGGCTGTTTAAAAGATCTCATGATTATGAATCGTTAACCGTATACACCAAAATTCAAAAACCAAAAATTAATAATATTATTAATGCTGCGGAGCGAATACTAGTTATAGGAGCTCATCCAGATGATGAAACATGTTGGGCCGGTGGTTTAATTGCGTCGAACCCAGATAAAACGTGGGATAGCTTAACTTGCTCTGTTCCTGCTGATATTGAAGATAAAGTCCGGTCTGTTTGTTATATTAGAGCTGCAAACACCTTAGGTATTACAAATGCAATGTCACTGCCATTTGTCGAAGTTAAAAAATCTACTACCTTGGAGATGCCAGATATGTTAATTGATATGATATCAAAATACGACTTAATTGTAACGCATTCTGAAGCAGGTGAATATGGTCATAAACATCATAAATTTATTCATAAGTGGGTCGTAGCAAATATCCCAAACGTGCCAAAGTTATTTTTTGGTTATGGCTCCGGTACAGAGTTTAAATTAACAGATGAAGTTTATGAACAGAAAATGAACGCTTTAAAGTGCTATGATCAACCTACTAGACATCATAAAAATGTCCCGAAGTGGAAAAATCTCTTAAAAAGATATTCTGTTTTAAAAGAAAAATCAGAATATTTTATATTAGAGCAGCCCAAGGTAATTTATACCGGGACAGTTAGAAGCGGTGCAGGCGGCGCGTCTAAAGCGTTTGTTAGAAATGATAATTCGCGAATAATAGATATAGCTACATACACTGAAGAATTACCTTACCCAGGGACATTAAATATTAAGTTAAATAAAAATTTTAATTGGGAAAAATATTACATTAGTGCGGAAATAAACGATGCTCCGGACTGGGAACCGGCTCCGTGTAGATTATACCCACTTTTCGCAGAAATTAACAACACAATTATTTCATGTTGGGCAATTCGTTGGGAAAAAAATATGAAAAGATATAAACCGGACTTTATAGAACTAATTTCACAACTCCCACTACGAGAGACTTTTAACCTCGAAAACGGAAACGAAATAACAATTATACAGTCTTAGCTTACAAATTACCTAAAGAAGCCTCAACCTTAAGGTCATGTCTCATAGAGTGATATCTTTCGTCGATATACTTTTGGAAAGCTAAGGGTTTAATCCATTTATCACTATCTACATCTACGTCTTCTTGACCGCCAACTACTTCAAGAGCTTCAATTAAACACGCCCAACGAACTAGTTCATCAAATTCCATTGTTTTGGTACTACCATCTTTTAAATTAAATTTAAAATTTTTCATATTCTATATAATTATATTATAGTTCCGTTCTACTAATTAACGCAATCAGGATGTATATAAAAGTCATCTTGACTACCCATCTCTTGAACTAAAATGTAGCCTTTTTCTGCAAAAAGCTTTCTTGAAGGCTCAACTGTTTCTAGAGTTCGATAAACATCAGTTTCATAAGTTACACACTTAAACTTATAATCATCAAAAGGTATTTTATATAACGCCTGTAATGTTAACTGCGGAGGTTCAAGATCTAGAGAAAGATAATCTATAACTTTAGGCATATTACATTCTTCAAATAATTTTTTATAATCAGTAGTTAAAGCATCTTGATTAAAGACCATTTTAGTATCTCTACCTACTTCTCTCCATTGATCAGTTGAACTCTTATCGAGATCTAATGATATTCCTTTCCATCCTAGCTGATTTTCTAGTACGTAAGTATTATTGATATATATTGGAGCTCCACAACCTATATCGACCCATGTTCCGTTTTTTAGATTTTCAAGCACTTGACAAATCCACTTATCTTGTTGTATTTGAGAGTTAAATTGTAATTCCATTGTATTGGGACTACTATCTTTTAAGATAAACCTATCAATGTTCATATTCTATACAACTATATTATAGTTCCGTTCCTTGCTTGTACTCAGAGGTGATTTTAATTTCGTCATCTTCTGGAAGTTCTTCTTTTGTAAGATCAGCAAAGGTTTGGTTAATACTAATAGGCTGAGTAAGAAGAGTTGGTGTTACATTAATTTCGAGTCTAAATTCATTATTACATTTTTCACAAGTGTATGCGCTTTCCATATTCATGAATACATTCTCAGTAAAGGAGTAATTCCCGCAAGGGCAAGATATAGATACTTCACTTAAGTCAAGTAGTTGCTGTAGTTCGTTTTCAAATTCCGCAGTTAAATTATCTACTCTGTTTATTTTTAAAGAGGAGACAATAAACGCTGCTAAAAATTGTACAACAAAAGCGAGAACTGCTGTTTCCCAGAATCCAAATACATTACGCAATCCAAAACCAATAGCAGCTGATACTAATATGGTAATAAGAAGCGACCTTAAAATAGTCATATAGCTATTTTAGCCAAGTCACCCGGAATATCAAGTATCAAGTCATTAATCTGATCAATTTTATTGGTTATGTTTTGTACCGCACCCTTATTAATTTTTCCAGCTGCTTGATCATATGGTAGTTCTGTAGGATCACCCTGTACTGGTTGATTAACTGCGCGAGCTAACATATTACGTATATTTGCTAGTCTAGAGAAAACTTCACACAGCTCTTGATTCATGGGTTCAAGATCAAACGGTAAAATAGGCGGCGCCTTTTGATCTTTTTCATTATC
>TARA_R100001594_G_scaffold23531_3_pt1 | contig 31363 bp, 41 predicted proteins | sample TARA_R100001594 | Tara Oceans TARA_R100001594 (sample SAMEA2622752) | marine metagenome | biome: marine biome (ENVO:00000447); feature: marine epipelagic mixed layer (ENVO:xxxxxxxxx); material: "saline water (ENVO:00002010), including plankton (ENVO:xxxxxxxx)" | depth 150 m | reverse complement strand
GGGTTCTTCGGGGAATGTTGGCATAGGCACCAGCTCAGTTGATGCAAGATTGCACGTTCAGCAAGGAGGAGAGCCTCCAGCAGAAGGGATGCTGATCTTAGAGGCAAATTCTGCCAGTCGCCAGATACGCATCCAGCCACCAACCGACTCAGATAATGGCTTTATAGACTATCGTGGCGGTAACCTGACCTTCCTCGATGATGGTACGGAGGTAGCGAGGTTTCAAGGGTCTGATTCCTTCGATTTGAAAGGTCCAAAGTTCAAAATATACACGAGCGATGATCAGGCGAACTATTACGCCTTGTACAATCATACCGATGACACATTAAGAATTAATTATAACAACGCCGGAAACGATGAGTTTCTAATGAACTCGTCCGGCGACCTATCAACTACAGGGACTATTACCGCAAGCCAGTCTAATTCAGACATTCGGTTAAAAGAGAATATACAGGTAATCCCTGACGCGGTATCCAAGGTTAAATCCCTTCGTGGCGTTACGTTTAATTTCAAAGAAAGCGGTGAAAAAAGTACTGGACTTATAGCCCAAGAAGTACAGGAAGTTCTACCAGAAGCTGTTTATACCGCACCTGCTTTCAAAGAAGGAGATGACTTTCTTGCGTTGCACTATGGAAATACAGTTGGGCTGCTGGTTGAAGCAATTAAAGAACAACAATCACAAATTGAATCCCTTATGAAGCGTATAGAGGAATTGGAGGATTAAATAATGGTTGCATGGCAAATTGGAACTCTGGAGTACACGAACAATTCCGACAAGATCGTCAAAAATGTACATTGGCGATGCTTCGACTCAAAAGAAGCTAATGGAGAGTTACACACTGCAGACACTTATGGTTCTGTAGCTCTTGACGAAATAACAGCGGACGCGGCAGGGTTTATTTCTTATAGCGACTTGACTGAAGCAAAGTGTTTAGAGTGGTTATATACAAAAGTAAATAAAGCTGAAATTGAAGAGGGCATAGAAGAATCAATAAATGCAAAAGTAAGTCCCTCTGTAAAATCTGGTACACCTTGGTAAAATGAGTGAATTATCTTCCAATGAACTCGCTATGCAAGCTCTCCAGAAAATCGCAGAACACGAGAAAGAATGTGGTGAAAGATGGATGGAAGCAACCCATGAAATACGAGAGCTTAGAAAGCAGACTGACGCGCATGCAGCCCGTTGGGAGCGCGTGGCATGGTTACTTATTGGCACGGTCCTCACTACCTCAGGGGCTATAGTAGTTACATTATTTAAGGATTTAATATGAGTAAGAAAAGATCTCAGAGAAATACTAAAAGCTTTAAAAAAGCTAGAGCGCGTGCTGGTATTCCCAGACAGGATCTGAGGTCTGGTGGTCGTGTTGAAGCTTATGGTGGCGGAAGAGCTTTTGGTGGTGGAAGAAGAAGTAAAAAAAGATCTGAACCACAGCCTATGGAACAGGTTCCTACTCCTATTAAAGATTCTACTGGAGTAGGAGGAGGAGGTCAAGTTGGCTCTTCACAAGATAATAAATCTAAACCTGCTTCTATTATGGCAGAACCTTATAAAAGTCCAATTGATCTTCCTGAATATACCGACAGTGAAAGAAAAAAAGCAATGGAAGATGCTCAAGGTCGTGGAACTGTTGGACCTTCTATTGATGACTTAAACAAACGTCAAAGAGAAGCTATAGAAGCTGCTAAAAGCAAATCTGAAAAACCTCCAACTAGTAGAGCCGGACCTTCTAAAGCAAATCAAAATAGAGTTAATAGATTAAAGGATGAAATGGGGCGGCTTTCTGACAATTTTCCAGCTTTACGAGAAGTTAGAAGAGATCAAACTGCTTTAATGAATAAACGTGGTACTATTTCTGAAGCAGAGTTTCAGAAACAGTCTCAAGAAATAATGGCTCGTGGTCAAAAAGCTAATGAAGATTTTCAAAACTCTCCTAGATTTAAAGAAATTAATAGTGAAGTTCAAGGTTTACAACCGGCTCCTCAACAACAACAATCAATGCAACAAATAAAAGAACAAGTTCCTGAAGAGACTAGAAAGGAAGTTGAAAATTTAGAAAAGGTTGCTGTAGCTCAGCTAGAAAAAGATCCAAAAGTACAAGAATTAAAAGCTAAAACTCAAGAAATTATAAATTCTAGAATGTCTCCAGAAGCGCAGCAGCAAGCTCTGAAGAGTTTAGCTGGAGAGGCTAAGCAAGTAATGCAAGTTGCAATGCAGCAGCCTGCTATGCAACAAGCTGTACAGAGTTTATCCCGAAGTGCTTCTTCTGCTGTCACTGTAGAAGATAAAAGTACACCTGCAAAAGAGGGTGAAGGCGGTGGTGAAGGTGGTGAAGATGATGGTGGCGGCTTGGTTGGTAATGTTCTTGGTGCTATTTTAGACGCAACGGTGGTAATAAAAGATGCTGCTATTGGAACAGGTCTATCTTTAGCTGCTGAGGTTATAGGTAAAACTGGTCAAGTTATGGACATAATGACTGGAACTTTTAAAAAGGATACCGGACAAGAAGCTTTATTTCGTGACTCTGGTGAACCTATTGACTGGGAACAAGAAGCTAACGAAGCAGTAGACGCAGCAGAAGCTGCTGAAGCTGGAGAATCATGGCAAGAAGCTCAGAACAGAGCAGATTTTCAAGATCAAATACGTGATGATGGTAGAGTTTTAGATGATGATCAATCTTATGTAGAAACTGGCCCCGGTTCTAGTGGTAATACAGGTGATCGTGGTGGTGGTCAAGCAGGTAGTGGAACCACTATTCAGGTTGGTGATGATGGTGAAGTTATAAATGACAAAAGTGGTAGTGATACTATCGGTAATAAGCCGGGATCTGATAATAAAAATAAAGGAGATGATGTGGAAGATGAAAATATACAAGATCCGACTCAACCTCCTGAAAGTGACTTTAGAGACACTATAAAAAAGAGTGGAGAACAACTCTACGAAGACGATGGTTCTCTTGCTTTAAAACGGGAAGTAGATACTATTTTACAAGAGCAAGACTTTACTCCTGAAGAAAGTGCTGAAAATTTTAAAGCTTACCAGCAATCTGAAGGTTATGATCCTTCAAAATATGGTGACGGTAGTGGAATGTCTTCACCAGCAATGACTCAATCTGCAGACGGTCAATGGTGGCCTTCTCCTCAAGCAGCCGCCGAATATGAATCTTGGCTGCAAGACCAGCCTAAAAAGACTGCTGTACCCGAAGGTACTGAACTTAAAAATGTAGCAGAATTATCTACCGACTATGATGAAGCTGAAACAGAAACAGTAACTGCAGATACTATTACAGCAGAGTCTGGAGAAACAGCAAGGGCTGATCTTCCCGGCAGGGATTTAAAACCTGAAGAACAGAAAAAAAGATTTCAAGATAGTGACGCCTTTAAGGATTTTGATCCAAATGCAGCTTATTCACCTGCTGCTATAGCTTTTTCTTCTGATGGTCAGATGTGGCCTAATCCGGGTCAAAGAGATGCTTATGAAAAATGGTTAAAAACTGCACCAGCCACAGAAAGTGATTTAGAAGCTGTTACTTATGATGCAGTTAAAGCAGGTACTGCTGATCCTACAAAAATTGCTAGTATAGATGAAGTTGCAGAAGCTACTGCATCTGAGGCTACACTTACAAAAACTGAAGCTGCAAAAAGAGATGAGGAACAGGAACAAGCTGCAATGGCAACGGCAGCAGAAAGACCAGATAAAAAAGATTATGCTACTGCAATAACAACTGATGAACGATTTAAAGTTATAGAAGCAGAAGATCCTACCGTTCATACTAGAATTGCTAAAACTATATCTGATAGAGAACAAAAAGATATATTAGATATTGTTTCAGAAGAAGGTACTAATCTTGATGATATTCCTGAGTTTAAACTTGCAGAAAAGCGCACTGCTCAAGTAGGAGAAGCTATTACAGGTATAGCTACAGAGTTAGGTGAAGCTCCTATAGTAGATTTTGAAGGTCGAGAAGCAATATTAGGTGAAGCTCCTAAAGGTACTGCTGCAGAAATTGGTGGTATTCCTACTATGGCTGCTGCTTCTATGGAAGCTGTTACAGGCGAGGCTAGAACGGCTGCTGCTGCAGACATGATGGCAGTTGTAGCTAATATGCCTCCTGAAGTTACAGCAGCTATTTCAGAAGATCCCGCAACAGTAGAAGTTCAATTAGATACTGATCCTGATCCTCAAGTAGCAGCAGCAGTAGCGGCTCTTCCTGAAGAAGCTTTAGTATCTACACAGATGAGTAATCTTCTTGCTGGTATGGAAGAAGGTAAAACTCCTGCGTGGGCAAGACCTGCAGTAGCTGCTATTGAACAACAAATGGCTTCAAGAGGTCTTTCAGCTTCTACAGTAGGAAGAGATGCTTTGTTTAATGCAATTATTCAAAGTGCGTTACCAATGGCTCAAAGCAATGCTCAAGCTCTACAACAAAGGGCACAGCAAAACTTGAGTAATGAGCAGCAAGCTAATATAGAATCGTCAAGACAGACTATGCAAGTAAGAATGCAGAATCTTGCTAATAGACAAACAGCAGCTTCTCAGACTGCTAACATGGCCCAACAAATAAAAATTCAACAGGGACAGTTTAGACAAGAAGCTAAGATGACTACTGCTCAACAACAGCAGCAGACTAGAATGGCTAATTTTAATGCTGCTCAAGAAAGAGCTTCACAAGAGTCTAGTCAAAGACAGCAGACTGCTTTAGCTAATCTTGACGCAGGTACTAGGATTGACTTGGCTAATTTACAGGCGTTAAATGATGCTGGCGCTGCTAATCTTGACGCTGAGCAAAAAACTAGATTAGCTAATTATACTGCTAAAATTGATAGAATCACACGTCAAGCAGAACTTAAACAGGACATGGAAAAAGCTAACTTAAATGCTAGTTTAAGTATGGAGTTAGCAAATTTAACAGAAAAGAATGCAGCAGCAAAAGATACAATGACTGCTGAAAATAATGAAAGATTAACAAATTTAAATACTTTAGTAGAATTTAAAAAGACTAATGCTGAGTTAGCACAGCAGATGGATATTGCTAACATGAATGCTGAAAATCAAATGGAATTAGCAAACCTTGAAGAAAGGGCTGCTACAGATTCTGCAAACTTTACTGAAGCTAATAGATTCAGATTAACTGAACTGACTACTCATGTAGAAGTCATGTCTGCAAATACTGAACTTAGAAACAGAGCGGAGCTTGCAAAACTTTCAGCAGCCGAAAAAATAGCTTTATCTAACTTACGTGAGAAAAACTTAGCTGATTCTGAAAACATGACTGCAGAAAATACTGCGGAACTTGAAGCTTATGAAAAGAAAATGAGGGCTGCTGAAGTAAATGCAGAACTTGCTCAGAACATGGGTCTCGCTAATCTAAGCAACAAGCAAGAAGCAGCGATGTTTAATGCTCAAATAGATGCTGATCTAGATATAAAACAGTTTGATGCAGAACAGCAAGTTGAAATTGCCAATAGTAAATTTATGCAAGATTTAACTATGCAAGATCTAGATAACAGACAAGAAGCTATTCTGTTAGATGCTACAAATTTAGCAAGAATGGACATAGCTAATGCTGATAATAGAACAAGAGTTAGTATAGAAAATGCTAAAAACTTTTTACAGGCTGATGTAGCTAATCTAAATGCTGAACAAGAAGCACACTTATTAGATTCTCAAAATAAACAGCAAAAATTATTAAATGATCAATCTGCTGAAAATGCTGCTAGACAATTCAATGCTGCAAGCGAAAATGAAACTAATCAGTTTATTGCTAATTTAGGTGCTGAAATGAATAAATTCAATGCCTCAGAAAAAAATCTTATGGAAAGACTTAATGTTACTGAGAAGAATAAAGTAGCAGCAGAAAATGCAGGAAATAAACTAGAAGCTGATAAAATTAATGCGGCAATGACTGCAGAAATTACTAAGTTTAATGCTACTTTAGCCAGTCAACGTGAGCAGTGGAATCTCGCAAACTCTCAACAAGTTGAAGCATCTAATGTTGAGTGGAGAAGGAATGCTAATTTAGTAGACACTGCAGCAACAAATGCTGCTAATGCTACTAACGCTGCTAATGCTTTTGGTTTAAGTTCAAGAGATAGTGCTTTTATATGGCAAGAGTTAAGAGATACAATAAATCATAATTTTGCAAGAGAATTGTCTACAGAAGAAAAAGCTATAGCTGTTTTAAATTCAGCAATGGCTAGTGAATCTTTTATGACTAGTCCAGATTATACAGAAGCTAGAGAAACTATGGAGACATTTCTTTTACAACTTTTAGGAGGGGAGGAATAAAAATGGGATGGCTTAGTGATAAGTGGAAAAGTGTTAAAAAAGGTTTTAAAAGCATCGGTAGAAAAGTAAAAGGAGCTTTTAACAAATTTGGAAAATTTATGGGCAAGATGGGAATTCTTGGAACTGTAGCTTCATCTTTTATTTTACCCGGAATAGGTAAATTTTTAATGGGTGGAGTCGGTAAGATGTTTGGATTTCAGGGAATTCAAAATTTATCTCAGCTTGCTGGAAGTTTAGCTGGAAGTAAAAATACGTTTGCAAAAGCTTTGGGACACACTTTAGGTATTGGCGCACAGGCAGTTAATCTTGTTACTGCACCATTAAAAACAGTAACATCTCTAGCAACAAACTTTGGAAAAAGTGCTGCTAATGGAATGTCTAGATTTTTTGGCGGTCAGAATATTTTTAAAGATCATACCTTTACTACAGGTTTTCAAGAAGATTGGACTAAAATTATGAAAGGGGTAAAAGGTGAGGACTTTAAAGTAGCCAAAAATAATATTCAATCAGCTATAGACAAAGGAGACATAGCTTCTGTTGTCGATGAAGATGGAACAATTGTAGAGAAAAAAGATTTTGATCATACAGATCCAGTTACTAATTATTTCGATGATGTTAAAAAACGAACAGGTGAAATTCCTACTACTGCGCCTGTAGCCGACACGCCGATTACTGGAGAATTAAAAAAAGTTGAAGATCCAGTTACTAATTATTTTGATGATGTTAAAAAACGAATAGGTGAAATTCCAAACAAGGTGGTAGAAGAAGTTGTAGACACTCCGAGGAAGATGGTTATGAAAAGTCTTTTGGGACCAGACGCTCCAGAAATTCCAGAATATGATGAACAGTATGTTCCTCCTTTTCCACGTATAAATTTCAGTAATACTCCGTTTGCTCATCTAGGAACAGCAAACCAAACTACTTATGATCCCTATGAATTTATGTACTCCGCTTATGACTTAAATAATAAACATGTTGTAGATCATTTTGACGGAATTGACTACGGTATTCCTTCTTTTAGAAATTTTAAATCCGAAGAACTTAATGCTGTTCTTCAACAACAGTCTAGAAATCAAGGATTTTAATAATGTCACAAAGAACTGATGAACTTTTTATGAAGGAGGCCATGAGTACAGATAGGGCTATTCCCGGTGAGTCTTTGACTGCAGACCCATCAGTAAAAACTCCTCTTCTTGGACCTCCAGAATTTACTAAGAAGTCAAAAATATTAGAATATTACTTTGAGTATTTTACATCTGAAGAAATGTATGAACCTCTGTTAGATACAATAGAAGGACAAATACCTTTAATTGATATTGTTAAAGTTATTCTTATGAAAGATTTAGAAGCTGGGCTATTTAACCCGGATCTAATGTTATTGATTATAGAACCTTTAGTATATATGTTAGCCGCTCTGGCTGAAAGACAGAACATAGATTTTGTTATTGATGATGACAGAGATGGTGAGGGAGAGTTTGAAGAAGATGAAGAAGATACCAACATGTTTTCTAAAATTGCTGCAACTGTGACAAATCCCGAAATGGGAGAAGAGTTTCCTGAAGAGGTACAAGAACAATTAGAAAGCGATGAACCTCTACCTGCAGAATCATTATTAAATAGACCTGAAGAAGGTCAATCATTGTTAGGAGCTAGATAATGGCTAGGAAAAGTCTTTTAGATAGGAATTTTGTTTCTGGACTCTTTGAAGCTTCAGGAAGAGACATGACAAGAGAAAGAGAAGAGCGTGAAAGACTTATGCGTAAAAGATATGAGCAGCCTTCTTTTGGAGATGTTTTAAAACAAAACTTAATGACTCAAACTGCCTCTGCATTTACAGCACCTATTGGGAAGGCTATTGGTAGTGCTATTACTAATGTTATTCAAACTCCATTTGACAGAAGTGTTAAGGAGTTTGAAGCTCGTGAAGATGTTGTCAAACAGCGAAGAATGATAAATGATAATAAATCTCGTGGAACTTTTTTATCTGGTATCAAAACTAACATGGAACAGTTTGATGGTACTGAAAATGAGTTTTGGCGAGATTATACTATTAAGAGGACAAAAAGTCGGCTTACATCTGAGTTGCCGGGAAAAGGTGTAAGTCCTGAAGATATGGCACTTTATGAGAGATCTATGAATGAACAGGCTAGAGCTTATAGTAACGAGAGTGTAACTTATACAGATCCTAGAACTGGAGAAAAAAAGACTGCGCCTAGACACACACAAATAAGCGATGCTTATCATAATGCTGTGCAGGAATATGAAGAAGCTGCTAGTCAAGGAGACTACGATTCTGTTGTAAGACTGGCTAACAGAAGACCTGAAAACATTATTGAAGCTGCTTTAGGTTTTGGAAAAAGAATGATTTCTGGTCAAACTAAAGAAGAGTATCAGACAGAACTAGATAGAAGATCTTTTAAAGCTTTAGAAAATTCTGCAATAGTTAGGGAAAATGATGAATTTCAATCAGCTTTTAAATTGTTTAAAGATGCTGGAGATTATAAAGGATTAGAAAATTATTTAAATAAAGCTAAAGCAGATCCTGACAAATCTCCAAGCACCGAGGTAACTAGACATGAAATTAGGGCTGTAAATGGAATATTAAAAGTTTATAAAGTAGGGTCAAGAACTACTACTAACTCCGAAACTAATACTACTACTACTGATCCTACTATTTTTGAGGAGATTGCTTCTATAGATGTAAGAACTCCACAAGGACAAATAAAAGCTTTAGATACTGGTTTTAACTATATTAGTGTAGCTAGTAGATTTTTACGTCCTGAAGCACTTACAGCACTGACAAGAGATTTAAAAAAGACAGAGGAGGGAGAAGCGCCAATAGAATTTACAAATCCTAAAACTGTTAAGGAGTATATGAAAATAAGATCTATGCTTAATACTTTACTGGCAGAAGATAGAAATGTTAAAAATCAGTTCATAGATCAAGTTGTCTTAAACAGTCAACGACAAACAAATGCGCTTAATGAAAAAAGAAATTCTCAAATCACGATTAAAATTCAAGAGTTTCAAGATAGGCTTGACAAAGCTAGGGCTGATGGCAACCAAGAAGAGATAAACAAGATTGAAGACGAGAGACTTAAATACATGTTAGACAATGCGAGTGATGATTTAGCTAATGTGTATAGAATCAGACAAGGTGCCTCTTTACCTGTGTATCCTAGGCCATAAGTCATGGGAATTTTAAACGGCTCAATTTTTGAAGATCAACACGGTAAACGGTATAGGTATACCGGAGAAGATGATGGTGTGCCTGACTATAACGATCCTACTACTTTTGAAGAGCTTAAAGATCCTATACAGGAACAAACTGAAGAAGTTTTAGACGAGCCTTCAGCTATTACTGATCTGGGAAGAGTTGCTTATAATACCGTTACATCCCTTCCTAATGCTGTTGGAGACCTTGTAGGATCTGTTTTAGGTGTTTCAGAAGAAGAAGTTATAGATTTTAAAAATAAAATACACGATACTTTTATTAATGATATAAGTACGATGGTAGGTCCGGGTCTTCAACCACGCAAACCTCGACCAGAGTTGTCTAAAGATACTCCTGAAGGAAGAGAAAGAAGAAAAAAACGTGTAGAACATTTAATAAATCCTGAAACAGGTAGAGTTAGAAGACCACAAACTATTACAGGAACTGTAGCTGAAGTAGGAACATTTTTAACAGGTGTCGGCGCTGCTAAAAAAGTTTTAGGCAAGGGCGCTTCTAAAGCTTCAGAGGCTGTAAGATGGTTTGGCGCTGAACAAGCGGCTGAACAGCTTCTGGCTGATCCTGACTCTAACATTGCTAACTTTGTACAAGAAATGTTTCCAGAAACTTTGGAAAATAATCCTGTAATGGACTATTTAGCGGCAGATGAAGATGATGAAATCTTAGAAAAAAGAGCTAAAATGGCAATATCTTCAGGACTAACTGGAGCAGCTATTGGTGGCACACTTGAAGCTATCAAAGGCGGTATAAAAGTAACAGGTTACGGGTTAGCTCAAACAGGAAAAGCCGTAAAGAATATGTCTAATGCTCAACTTGACGGTTTAGCAGGGGATATTCTGCTTGCTGCTAAAAATTCAAACCTTGTGCCAAAACTAACAGCTAGAAAACAGAATGCTGCTAAACAAGATGAAGAGTTAGCACAGGTTTTATCTCAGACTGGAAACTTATTTAGTTCTGATTGGAAGAATGCTATTAAAAGATTTGGAAAAAGATACCTTACTTCTAGAGGATTTCTAACTGAGGAAGGTTTTAAAGCTCAAAGAGAAAGTTTACAAAATCAAAAAGAAATTATTTCAAGAGCAGATCATATAACTCAGAGATTAAAGAATTTTATTGATGAGGATGTTATTAGGTTAGGCGATGAAAGCATTGCTAACAAAGTTCAAGAAGCTTTGACGGCTACTGTTGCTAAAAAAGAAGACAAAGCTAGTATAAATTACTTTGTAAATAATTTTGGACTGTCTAAAGAACTAGCAGAACAAGTTCTAGATGCTCGTGGACTAATAGATGAGCTATCAGAAAATATTCTGGGTACTGGACTAACTACAAAGAAAACTGCAGAGGTTATTGCCGCACAAGCAGGATCTTATTTAAGAAGATCTTATAAACTGTTTGAGAATAAAGGCTGGAAACCTTCTGAAGATTTAAAAAATGATACCATAAAGAAAATTATGGAAGAATCTGATGTAGATGCTACAGAAGCTGGCAACATTGTTACTGCTATATTGCAGAAGGGAGACGCCGAAGAATTTAATTCTTATATTTCTACTGCACGGGCAGGAACTAGACAAATTCTTACAAAGAAAAAAGAAATTCCTGAACATATTAGAAAGTTAATGGGAGAAATTGAAGATCCTTCTGACAACATTAAACTAACAGCCGCTAAAATGGCTCAAGTTTCAGAAAATTTTAAATTCCTAGCACGTATAAGAGAACTTGGAGAAGGTAAATATATTTTTTCCGAAGCTAATCGCTTAAAAGTTGAAAATGGTGTTGAATTATTTAAGACGCAAATAAGCGGAACTAATACTAAGCTAGACGGAATGTATACAACTCCTGAAATGGCTAGAGTTTTAAAAGGAACTGAAGAACAAATATTTGATAGAGAAGCTGGCGGATTTGTAAAAAATTTATTATCGTTAAAAGGTTTTTCTCAGAAGACTCAAACTGTTTTTGACTTACAAGCTCAACTTAGAAATATTGCAGGGGCCGCTCAGTTTGGATTAGCTAACGGACTTAATCCTTTTAAAAACACTTCTGAAACTTTAGACATTCTTTCCAATCAACTCGGAAGAAAAGGAGATGAAGGTCTTGAAGAAAACTATAGAAGGCTTCAAAAACTAGGAGTAATAAATACTAGTGTACGGGCTGGAGATTATAGGGCACTTCTAGACTTAACCGAAGATTCAGGAGTTAGTAGACTTACAGACTGGGCCACACAAAAAATTCCTGAAAGATTAAGAGACGCTCCTGATGATATTTATATGGCGGTTGATGATACTTTTAAAATCAACGCATTTCACAGTGAATTAGAAATTCTTAAAAAAGCTAAACCTAGAACGTCTATAGATGCTCTAGAAGAACAGGCTGCAGAAATAGTTAAGAATACGTTTCCTAATTATGATTTAGTTCCGAAAGGAATAAAATCTCTTAGAGGATTACCTTTTGGTAGTTTCTTTTCTTTCCCTTCTGAAATTATCAGAACATCATATCATATTATGAAACAGTCTAGCAATGAAATTATTTCAGGTAATCCTGTCTTAATAGACAGAGGAGTAAATCGTATATCTGGATACATGGCTAACCAAGCATTGTGGGCAAATGCTGGTAAAGCTTCAGCAATTGTTTCTGGTTTAACTGACGAAGAATATGAAGCTATAAATACTTTAGCAGAAACTCCTTATTCAAAAGAACATAATAAAATTATTTTTAAAGAAGACGATGAAATGTTTTTACTAGATCCTGCTTTTTTAGATTCTTATAATTTATTTAGGTCTGCTGCTCACGAACTCTACACACCTATAGTTAGAGGTGAGTTGTATGGAGAAGATCTTGACAGAAGTTTAATACAATCAGCTAAAGATACTACTTTAAAACTTATAGAACCTTACGTAAACCCTGCTATTTTTACTCAAGCAGTAATGGATGTAGGAATAGCTGAAGTTAATGAAGGTAGAACTTTAAGAGGAAAACAAATATTTGATCCTGATGCTAGTATTTCTGATCAACTTCTAGGATCTACGACTCATTTATTAAAATCTGTTACTCCCGGTGCGGCACAAGATCTATATAAATTGAATCAGGTTGCAATGAAAGATAGAAGTGTTGTTAATAAATGGACAGGAGAGTTTCCTACATTAGAAACCGAAGCTTTAGCAAATTTCACAGGTATTAGATTTAGAAAATTTAATATAGATGATGCTATGGAAGCTAAAGTAGCAGTTCAAAAAAGAGAATTAAATTCTTCTAAATACAAAGCAATAAATCATCAGCTTGAAGGTGATGAGTTACAAACAGATTTTGAAAATTCTTTAAAAGCTCAGAAAAGAGCTTCACAAGATTTATATAGAAACGTGTTAGCTTATCAATCATTATCTGGTATTGGTGCTGAAGGATATAAACCATATGAAATAATGAAAAGACTTGGTTTTTCTCAAAAAGAAGCTAGTGGAATATTCACAGGTAGGTTTTATCCGTCGTTCTATAGCACAAGCAGAATGCAAAATATTGCAGAAAGAGTTAAAGGATTTAATTTAGACAAACTTTACAAAACTTATATTGAACAACTTGATACACCATTATATGCTGACGATAGACAAAGAAAAGCAGGAGGTGGCTTAGTGGAAGATGTTCCAAGAGCGTCAGAAGAACCTGATGAGCGCGTAGATAAAGTTACTGGGGTTCCTTATGATCAACAAGCTGGAGAAGCTTTTGTAGATGCTGAAGATCCTCTAAGAAGGCTTGGATTTGTTCAGGGAGGACTTACTGATCCTCTAAAAAGATTAGGATTTGGCAATGGCAAGTAGATATACAATACAAAAAGGAGACACTTTATCAGAGATTTCTAAAAATCTCGGAATAAGTATGCAAGAAATTGCTGCTTTGAACAAGATAGAAGATGTTGACTTTATTAAGGCTGGAGAAGAGCTAGTACTTCCAGAACCTCGTGAATCTCTTCTTCAGGAACCTGCTCCAGAACCTATAGAAGAAGCTCCAGAACCTGTAGCAGAAGCTCCAGAACCTGTAGTTGAAGCTCCAGAACCTGTAGCAGAAGCTTTAGCACCTATAGCAGAAGCTCCAGAACCTGCAACAGAAGCTCCAGAATCTATAGAAGAGATTCAAGAAGCTGAAGATGAACGTTTAAGCTGGCATGCAATAGGAATGGACTCATGGGCTACTAAACGTGAAGGTGAAGATACTGTAGTGCATGAAATTGCAGAAAATGTTTCAGAAGCTTTAAAAGAAAGATCAGAAAAATTACCGGGTATTGTTGAAGACCTTGATCCAGACAGACCAATTATGCAAGTTGCTGTTAGAACTGCCGGTCATATTGCTGGAGCAGTGGTTAGTGATATAGTAGGAGAAACTATAGGAACAGCCGGTAGAAGATATGTCCCTCAAGATATTCAAGACACTTATGATGCTGCTGTTTTATCAGTTGCTACAACTTTAGCAGAGACTGAAACAGGTCAAAAATTTTTAAAACATTTAGAAGAAAACCCCGGAGATGCTAAAGATTTAGAAGCAATTTTAGATACTGCTTCTATAATTCCTGCTGCGGGTTTAGCTATGAAAACTCCATCAGCTATAGGAAAAATAGGAAGAAATTTAGACACGGAAATCAATCTCTATGAAAGTCCTAAAGAAAGTCTTAAAGCTCTAGCCAGAGGAGGCGTAAAAAGTACAGTAGTATCTTTGTTAGACGCTGTAAGTGCAAAACGTCAAGCATCAATAAGAGCTTTAGCTGGAGGTTCTCTATATAAGACGCGAGAAGCTTTAAAGCGTCTACAAGATATTAAACAGTACGGAGAAGCTGCTGCTATTGCGGATGCGTTTTTAACTAGGCAGAGTCCACAAGGAACGTATAAAGTTCTGGAATCTGCAAACATTACTTTTGATCAGACTCCTTTAGGAGTAAAATATTTTGAACCGGGAGGATTAGATATTCCTGCTACAGATACTGATAAAATTAGTAGAGTTATGGCAAAAGGATACACCGGACCAAAAGCTCCTACAGAAGTTTTGAAACACTTTTTAGAAGAGATGCCTTCAATCTGGAAAGTTAAACCTGAAATAACTTCAGTAAATGTTCAACGCTTAGGCGGACCTAGATCAATGTTTTTAGAAGCTTCTCCAACAGTAATACATTCTAAAGCTTCTGAAAAATCTAAAATTCCTGTAGGAGCTACAGTTTCTAGTCCTAGATCTACTTCTGGTTTTTCAGAAATTTTAGGTTCTCAATTACCTCGTGTCATAAACAGTAAAAGACATCCTAAGGGGTGGGCTAAGAGTATAAATAAAAAATTAGAGAACATGGATGAAAATGACTGGAAAGCTTATTTAACAAGTTTAGAATTTGACCCACTGCCTTTTACTGAAGAAGGTCAAAAAATGAAAAATAAAGAAGCATACAAAAAAAATAAATTGAATCCTAAATTTTGGGAAGCTGACGGAAAAAAATATGTATCCTTTCAACAGTCTCATACGTCTACAGATAAAGTTTTAGCAGGTGTTAATGATTTTATGACTTTAGACATAACAGGAGGCAAAAAAGATATAAAACTTTATACAATTATATCAGATGCTCACGATCTGAAAGTACTTGGTAAAGATTTTATTCTTCCGGGCGGCTCTCAACTAATTAATGTGTTTCCTGCTGTTACTCACAACATTTCAAAAGGTGTTACTTACAACGTAAAAGATAAACATTTTAAATCTTCTAAAAGTGTTCATAGAAATGAAGCGGAATTAGCAGCACAACAACTAGAAGAAGCTACAGGAATTAAACGGCTGGACCATGAAAGAGGATCTGCAGCCCAACTTAGTAAATATCAACGTAGAGTAATGTTAGAAGTAGCTGAAGGTGCTACTCCTTTACTAAAAGACAGAGCAAGAGCAGCTAGTAATATATCTCTTTTAACCGCTGCTCCTACTACTCTTGCATTTGGTGGAGAACAAAGAGAAGGCAAGGTTTTAAGAAGTCTTAGAAAATCGTCGGAGGATATTTAATGTATAAATACTTTACAGTAGATGAGCTTCATTGTCAACATTGCGGCAAGGACGGAATGAATCAAGTCTTTATGCAGCGTGTTGAATCTTTACGAGAGAAGGTAGGCTTCCCGTTTATTGTAAGTTCTGCTTACCGCTGCCCAGACCACCCCATAGAAGCCCGTAAAAGCTCTCCGGGGGCACACGCATCAGGGCAAGCCCTCGATATTACCTGTAGCGGAACTAACGCCTACGAGCTTCTGAAGGCGTCTCTGGCGATGGACTTCACAGGCATTGGGGTAAATCAGACAGGAACCTCCAGATTCATTCATCTTGACACTTTAGAAGACGCAGCAGGAAGGCCCAGACCTAGAGTCTGGAGCTACTAATGTTTGGCATCGGGGAAGCAGCAGCGATTGGAGCAGTTATATCAACTCTCAAATCTCTTAATGATGCTTTATCCACTATAAAAGAAACCGGCGGTCATGCCTCTGATATGGCTAATCTAGTAGGTAAATACTCAGATGTAGAACAGAGGATACAAGAAGTAGAAACGGCCAAAGGAGGCATACTGGATGTGAAACAATCTATGCAGCTACAGCTTGCAAAGCGTCAGGCTGAAAGCTTTAACAGAGCTTTAAAAGATAGTTTATTAATGAGTGGTCAAGGCTCACAGTATACTGAAATAATGACAAGGGTAGAAGAGTCTAAAGAAAGACATAAGAAGGCCATAGCTGAGTTAAAAAGAGCTAAAGCAAAACGTAGCAAAATGATTAAAGAATTTTTAACTTACTTTGGAGCAGTTTTTATAGCTTTTGCAGTTTGCATGGGAGGACTATTTCTTTTCCTCTGGTCACAATGATTATTAATTTAAATTCTTATAGACACGCTAGAAGTAAACAGGCTGAGTTAGAGGTTTATAACTCAGAGCTTAGAAATAATCTTCTTCAGAGGCAGAAAATAGACACTAACATAGCTGTCATTGAAGATATTATAAAAATTATTGAAAAAGAGATTGAGGAAGATCAGGAATAAAATGGTTATCTATACAAAATTTGCCAAAATCCTTAGCGGCGGGAGAAAAGGAATAGCTTTATGGCCTTTTGCCTTTATCGTGCCAGAACTAAAAGATGATACGGACATGGTGACTCACGAAAAAATACATTTAGCTCAACAACAGGAGTTGTGGGTGGTTCCTTTCTATGTTCTATATGTATTTTTCTGGGTAAAAGGCTTAGTAAAAAGAGAAAACGCTTACTTGTCTATTCCGTTTGAAAAAGAAGCTTACGCCAATGAAAAAGATAAAGACTATTTAGAAAATAGAAAAAGTTTTTCTTGGGTTAACTACATATAGAGGCGAGGGAATGCTAAAAGAACTAATAGGTGGTTTAGGTGGGAAGGTAGTAGATGCTGTTTCTGCTCGTGGTGAACGTAAACATGAGGAGAAGGTTAAGAAGCTTGAGATAGAAGCTGCTCGACATAAAACTAAATTAGAGATGGCTATGAAAGGCCAGCAGATGGACAACTCTTGGGAACTTGAGCAAATCAGGAACTCAGGATGGAAGGATGAATTTGTTTTATTAATTCTTAGTATCCCTCTAATCCTAAGCTTTATTCCCGGTACTGTTACCTATGTAGAAGATGGCTTTAGAGCATTGAGTCAAACCCCTGACTGGTATCAGTGGCTCATCCTTGCAGTATTTGCTGCAATCTATGGTATACGCATATGGAGAAGAAAATAAATGGCTCACGAAGATCGTAAAGCAAGAATGTTAAAGAAATACAGATTGAAGGGAGTAAACAAACCTAAGAGAACTCCTGATCACGCTAAGAAGTCACATGTTGTTTTAGCTCAAGAAGGACACAAGCTCAAGCTTATAAGATTTGGAGAGCAGGGTGCTAAGACCGCAGGTAAACCTAAGAAGGGCGAGTCTGATAGGATGAAGAAGAAGCGTAAAAGCTTTAAGGCTAGGCACGCTAAGAATATTGCCAAAGGCAAAATGAGCGCAGCATACTGGGCTAATAAGGCTAAGTGGTGATAGAGCCTGTCTCCAGCAGCATACCAGTTTCTACTTGGTCTAAGAGTAGTCAGGTAGAGTACGTCACTGAGAATAAAAGACTGGGAGAAGAGCGCAGACTTTCTAGAGTTTTTAGAACTATCTTCTATGAATTTCAAGATGGAACTGTTAAACTACAAGACTACACTTCTGACAGATCAACTGTCGATTTAAAAGTATGAGGGAATATAATGGACGATACGATACAGTTTATAGAAACGCCAGAATCTACAGTACTCAGAATCAACTCAGACGCTATGTCTCACTTAGGAACAACTCTTTCAGAATCTTTACAATACGAAGATGAGAGCATGAAGAAAACTATTTTATCTTTGATACAACAACACAGTGCAATTATTCTAGAAACCAGCAATAAGATTGTAATGAAACAAAAATTAAATATTCAAGCTGTCAGCTAAGAGCGTTTAATTCATTTTCTATAAACTTGTGTAAGTTCTCAAGCTTAGGCTCAAGTTCTCTTAGAATCTTTTTTATAGATACAACATCTTCTTTGTAGAAAACCTTATCTACTTCTTCTTTAGGAAACTTTGAGTATTCGCTCATCAAGTTTCCAGATGGATCTATAAAGATTTTAAAAGATATAATATTAGCTTCGTTCATCAAGTTTTTCTTCTATCACTAGAATCTTTTCTTTAGCAGTAGCTATCTTTTCAATCATAGCATCCATAGATTTCATAATATCAGGATGTTCTGCAACACCTACAGAATTGTATAGGTAGTTTTCTAAGTTAGCAGTAGCTGTAGCTATCTCTGCTTCATAAGTCATTTTAAGAGCTACTAAGTAGTCCATCAGTTATTCTCCTCATACCCTACCGGGTAACAATTAAAGTTAGCAGCAACAGTTCTGCGTTCTCCATCACCCTTAAACGGGTAGACCATATGTTGAAGCCACGAAGGAAAGAAGTATATCTTACCTACTTCTGGTTTTAAAATCATAGCTTGAGTGGGCTTTAATCTTTCTTTGTCTAGAACAGAGTTTTGACCATAGACAAACTCTAAAAAGCCATCACAACATCCTGAAGCATTATTATATTTAAAAGTATTTTCTAAAGGACTAGGTAAATTTTTTATCTGTTCAGGAACCTTTGTCCAAGTAGTACAAGATACTCCCATTATAGTTTCTGTGCCATGATCATGTATAGGGTTATAGTCTCCCTCATAACTATGTACTGACCAAAGCTCTTCAATCTGTACACTTCTATCAGTAAGTAACTGTTGACCTGTTTGAGTAAAGAACTCAGATATATACTTAGCAGCTATACTACGAAGTGTAGCAGATAAGTTTATAAGCTCATCATCTTCTGAATCAATTCTAAGCTGCTCTCCTTTCTGTATCTGCCCAACTAAAGTATCTGCTGCTGTTTTTCTATCATCTTGTTGAAGAAGATCATCTAAATATTTATTTGTAGACTCAATGACATCTCGTGGAAGTTCTGCTTCTAGTACAAACACAGAAGGCATCGGTATTGTTTTAAACTTAATCACTGCGTAAGAACCTCCCAAGATATTTTAAAATCTTCTGTCTCAGCTATCTCATTACTAATAAGCTGAGCAATTTCCTGACACTCTTTCTGGGCATCATCGTGATCTCTTAGTTTTACTACTCTAGCAAAAGCCGCAAGAGATCCTGTCCAAATCCATTCTGTCATCATACTCTGAGGCAGAATCATTCTAGCTTGTTCCGGCGCTCCTCCTTTCTCAAGGAGTGTATCATATAACAGTTCTGAAGCTTTTAAAAGCTTTGTGTAGTTAGAAAAAAGAATATCATCGTACACAATTATATCATCAGATGATCCTTGTTTTTTATTCTCTGCTCTTTTTCTCCATACCGGAGGAGTATAGAAAGAGACATCAGAGTCTACATACCTTCTACTAACTTCGTTCCAGACTAATCCTACCTGATGCTTGCCTAACTGTCTAGCAATAAACACAGGTGCTGAGATCCTGAACTGTAGTTGAGCATGTCCGAAAGGAGTCCAGTGTTTGTGTTTAGCCAAGTAAGCTATCAAACCTTCATCAGATTTACGCATCTTTGAAATTTCTTTATTAAAAGAAACACGAGCAGCATTAACAACGGTTTTATCGCTACCCATGAAATCTATTAGTTTCACTCTAAGCAAGAATAAATACCATTACACCTAGAACAAAAAGAAATAAACCAATCAAAGCCAACTGTTCATGTTCTGTAACATATCCCATGTAAATATCCATGAAAATGTTTTCAACATATTCTACAATTTTCTTAATCATAGTTCACACACTCCTGATACACAGGCAAGCGTCTGCACACCTTCTGTATTGTCATCATCTTCTTCTAAGTCCCAGTCCATAGCTAAGGGCATTTTATCATTTAGTATTTTATAATCTTCAAGGCTTATCTTTTGATATGGAGCCTGTTTATATACATGCTCTGACTCTGGAAGAAAGCTAATGCCGCTAACGCTATCAAAGTTTTCCCAGATCCACTGACATACTGCAAAAAATGAATCATCATTGTAGTAACATGTCATTGAAGGTTTATGCTCACACCAATTATCCTGATAGATCTTCCAGAGTTTAAGCTGTTCTAAAGAGCTAAGACTATCTACCGTCAGAGAACCTTCAGGAGACTTCTGAGGAAACGAGAATACCCAGTTAGAGTTATTCATTACGTCTTCTTCGTAAGGAAACCCAAAGGAGATCATAGCAGTTGCCAGTGGATCTTTCTTATCTGCACGTACAGTCCTTATATAGTAGTCACTAAACCTTGGATGAATACCAGAAGCACTATCAGTTAGCTGAGATACTGTACCAGATGGTTTAACACAGGTCACAGCAGTAGACTGATTAATGCCAAGCTCCTTAGCCATAACTTTATTAGTTTCTACAGCAATCTCCCGCAACTCAGACAAAAACCTAGCAGTTGCTACTTCTCCTGCACTACCATTGGTAATAGGACAATCCATAATACCTGTTAGGGAAACTCCAAGAAGAGCTTCTTCCTCAGTATTTTTCTTCCATATGTTACGAAGGTATCTAAAATCTGTCAAGGTAGCCTGTAAAGTTCCTAGAACTGTGGCACGCTGCACTTTAACCCTTAGAGTCTGCTTCGTATCTGTAGATCTTACTACAACTTCTGAAAGATTGCAGAACTGATATGGTCTGAGAATGATTTCAGAGCAAGGATTAGTACCAAACTTGTGATCCGTATCTCTTCTACCATTTCTAGCAGCCACATTCTTAGCTGCTACACGGCTGAAGATACCACGTTCTCCTGATTTACTTTCATATAGACGCTTCATCTCACTTACATAAGTATCAAAGTCTGGCTTTTCAGAATAAACAGCACTGTTATTAGCTAAAGCTCTCTGACCATTGGTCAAATACCATTCACCGTTCTTAGCGTTAGCCATACGGTTGTCTGTAACATTACTCAAGCTGATCAGTGCAGACCTACGCACCCCTCCTACTACAACAATGTCGGCAATCTTACATACAAGATCATGGCATTCAAGAGACGTGAGCTTCCTACCAGCAGAACCTTTGAATAGGTCCACTGTAAAATTAAACAAGTCCGCCAGAGGTTCTGGTCCTGAAGCACGACCACCAAAAGTCTTTAGCCTAGCCCCTGCAGGACGTACTCTAGTTAAATCGCACTTAGGTACTTTGCCAGCATACAGAAGACTAATAAGTTCTCTGAAAGCAGAGGCCCAGCCAATCTTACTATCGGATACAATAATAGTTGATTCGGTTTCGTGGAAACTGTCAGCAACTACTGGTAGCTGAGTAACGTAGTCTCTTTCTACGCTAAAGCCAACTCCTGTACCATTTAGGAGGATATACATTAGCTCATCGAAGGAGCGAGGATTGTCAATAGGAAGATAAGAACAGTTATATCCTGCTACATTGTCACGATCAAGAGCATCCCCCGCCGTCATCATGCAGCGCATAGAAGGCATAATATCATGGCTGTGTATAGAAGCATAGAGATCATCCCAGTCAATTTCAAACTGATCAGGATTCCTTTCTTTAAAGAAATTAATATATCTTTCTACAGTTTCTTTCCAAGTTTCTCGACGCTTCTCATCATCTAAGTAACGTGCGTATCTGCTTTTATGGATATAGTGTTGGTATTGATCCATTAGTCTGCATCCTTCATATCTTCTTGAGCCTCTAATTCTTGAATTTGTTGAGTCTTTAAACGCTTAAAATTTTTCTGAGCTTTTAAAGGTTTACCCTTAAACTGCTTACGGTTGTATCGTTCTCGGCGCTCCTCTTTACGGTCCAATTTCTTTTTCATTGTAAAGCTCCAATAACTTTTTTTCGTACCACTCAGCCTTATTTAAATCCTCTACGCCATTTTTATATGGATACCTCCAACGGTACTTCAGAGAGTTTCCGCGAAGGTATCCAATATACTCTTCTTTAGAAAGCATTGCTTTGATACCGTCAATACATTCTATATCACCCTTATTATAGTGGGGAGGCTTGTTAACCATATCATAATTATGATGTAAAGGGGCTTTACCGTAATCGTTTCTTAATGAATCCCATTCTCCGGGTTTAATATTATTAATGCTCATTCCATCTCCAAATTTATTTTATCATTACGTTTTTTGAAATCTTCTGTTTCTCTGGCAGAGCAATCTATCCACTTGGTAGGCATAGATTCTTCACTATACCACCTAAAACCATTAGCTCCTGCCCACTCAGCGTGAGATCTCTTTGTACCATCTTTCCTAACTTTAGATCCCGGCATAGGTGCAGAAGGATTAGCAAACAAAAACACAAGTTCAGTGTTCTTAGGAAGATTCTTCTTAACCCAAATGTATTTAGTGTACTCAGCATGGTCCCAGAATCTGCCTTTAGATTCAAGTAGGATTGTTTTCCTTCCAATCTTTCTAACAAAGTCTGGCTCGTAGGTATGCTGTACAACATACGATATTTTATTTACGTGATGATCCCAATCTTTTAGTATTGACTCATGTAGAATAGCTTCCCACATAGAATCATATTTAGTATTAAATCTTTTAGGACGCTTCTTTCTAGCTTTTCTTAATGTAGTTTTTCTTGTAGCGATGTCAGCCTCCTATCTAAAAATTCTTTAAGAATAATAAGATCATCATAATCTAGTTCTGTGTTCAGAATCATTATCTTATTAGCAAGCATCACTATAAAATGATCTACTGTCATTGAACTATTATCTTCAGGCATTTAAATCTTCCAACGTAAAAGATTTTATATCCGCTGAAGGATTATTTTTTATAATAGATTTTAATTTCTTTTTAATCCATCTAGGAGAATTAGGAGAAAGTCTTAGAGTTCCTTCTACAAGAGCATGATATTCATCAGGAACAAGATCACGATAGTCAGCATCATCAACCTTCAAAGCTTCTTCTTCAGGTAACAAAGTCTTGACCCACTCTTTAAAAAGTAATTCAGTGTGCCTGTTAATTTCTTTTAGTTTCTTATTGTTCAAGTCTAACTACCTTAGGCTCTTTAGCAACTCTTGTGAAGTATCTAACACCTGAAGCATACTTATAAGCGATAAGACCCCTACCATTATTAGCGTCAGCCCAACATTCATTTTTATACGGGCAGTAATTGCAATTAGTAGAGATTCTTCTATTACCGCTTTTACCCTCAGGTACGTCAGCATAACATTTTGGAGGAAGCTCATCAAGCTTTAAGTAATCCTTAACGCTAGAAATTCTAGCAGTTATATTAGGTTTACTAAATGGTCCCGGCCTATACAAAGAAAGCTCTCCTGACTCTTTGTTGATAGCTAAGAAACCACCATCAGAAGTACCTTCAGCAGCCTCGTATCCAGCTAACTGTGCCATGTATCCAAAAGGATCATCATCTGGCAACGTACCTTCTTTAAACTTCTTAAAAGCAAAGTTACTTGCTGTTTTAATATCTACTACTTCTCCATCAATCTTACAATCAATGTGACCAACAATACCGTCTACAGAAACTTCTTTCTGTTGGTCAGTTATAGAATGTCCAGAAAGCTTTACCAGAAGTACTACAAGTTCTTCTAGGATATGTCCGTACAAAAATTTAATCTGTACAGGTGCAGGAATACTTTTAACCTTTTCATCTCTAGACTCATACCACAACTGTCTGGCAGGTTTCCCTATGTTGCTCATCCTAAGACCAGAAGTCTGTTGGCGAGGAGAAGACCAAGATCTAATAGCATCCTTAACCTTTTCCCCAAACTCTTCTATGACATCATCAGATAAATTTAGATCCTCACCTATTTCCAATGGTGATAGGGCGGAATAAATATCATCTATTAATGTGTTAAGATCCATTTTAGGAAGTAGCTACTCCAGTAGAATTTTTAATTTCATCATAAAAATTTGCAACTTTTCTAATCTGATCTGGAGTAGCTTGATTCTTAATAGAGTTAGCCATCATACAAACAACAATAACATTTCCTGACTCATACCCTTTACTATTATCAATACGATCAAGAGACGGAGAGTTCTGCCAGTTTTCACGACCTACTTCAAACTTTATATTTAGAATAGGGCAATGAGTCCCTATCTGAATATCGTCTAATGTAATATCAAAAAAGATATTACGGCGGCGTGCCCTATCCTTAGCATGTCTAAGCATAGTTAAACGGTAATCTCTACTTTGTGGATTTCGCTCAATAACCTCATACCTTGTTTTTCTTTTATCCAAACCTAAACAAAGATCTTTTTGAATAGGAGTTTTATCGAATAAATCTGTTTGAATATTTACAAGTTTCATTTTTTCTCCTGAATCAGTTGATTTATATTTACTGTTTAAAAACCTAGAACAAAAATCTTCTATGCTTTTAGAACGATAATGTTTTTTAAACTGCATTCCGTATGAAGACCACCTACCTGTAGTATAATAATAAGAGTATTTTTTACCACTATTATTATAGATCCAGAGCATATGAGCACCAGCCCTAACTTCATATTTAATATTATTAGAATCTAAATATTCAGACACATCTTCTAAAGTTTGATTAGTAGAATGTTTAAACAGTACTTCTCCTTTAGAGTTTACCCTATCAAACTTCCAATTATATTTAGTGGGTTTCAGCCCAGTTGTCTCCGACATTATACTCTCCATCTAAGGGACAGGTAAGTTTTAAGACTTCTCCCGCATTTATGATTGCTTTAACACCAAGCTTGCCAACCTCATCAGCCTGATCCTTGTGTACTTCTACTTGCCACTCATCGTGAACATTAGCTACTATTCTGGCTTTTAAATTGCTGATACTCTCCTCAAAGAGTAAAAGAGCTTGCTTCATAACTATAGCTCCAGCACCTTGTAGAAGTGTATTAAGTGCTGAATGCTCAGACCTGACAAATATCTTACGACCGTCTAAACCTTTAAGGAATCCTTTTTCAGACGCTGTTGATACTCTTCTCTTAAGATCTCTAAATGATGGTAGATTATCGAAGAATGATTGTCTAAGTCCAGCGCCAACTTGCGAACCTCCTCCAACCACGGTCCCAAGCTTCTCATCTCCTGCTCCGTACAGGAGGGCATAGATGAAAGTCTTAGCCTGATTTCTTGATTCAAGTCCTGCAAGTTTTTGATTAGCGGTGTGTATGTCTCCGTTAATAATTTCATTTGTATACTCCTCATCGTTCATGTAATGAGCAAGCATTCTAAGTTCAAGCTGACTGGCATCAATACCTACCAATTTATATCCGATAGGTACTGTCCAACACTCTCTACACTCCTTGCCATAAGGTGAAGACAGATTAGGAACTTGTGCCATGTTAGGGTCTCTATGGGTCATCCGTCCTGTAATGGTTCCATTAGGTACAACAAAACCATGTACACGATTATCATCGCCAAGAACCTTAAGCCAAGATTTAATCTGAGCTTCACGTTTCTGATACATCAAGAAGTCTTTAATTAGATCTGCTTGAGGAATGTTCTCAATTTGAGAGAGGGTCTTTTCATTTACTACAGGTCTGCCATTCTCAGTAAACTGTTTAGGTTTCCATCCAAACTCCTGTAGATATTCACCTACTTGTTTGCGTGATCCTATATTAAAGGGGACTACAGTCTTTCGTGTTAAGCTAAATAGTCCCGGCATCTGCACAAACTTCTCGTACTCATCAGGAGTTAGTCTAACACCTTTACCGTTGGGATTATCCCAGCTACCAGTCTTAGCTAAGTTACCTGATTTATTATCTTTACGATAAATATACCTCTCATCAATTTTAGGTTTAAAGACTTTCTCAACCTCTCGCTGAGTCTCTGACATCTTCTCACGCATCAATGCCAGCAACATCTCTGCTTTAAACTCATCGAAGTAGAACCCATAAGCTTCCTGATCTTTTAGAATGCGTGCAGATTCATTCTCAATCTCAATAGATTTAGGATCAAAACCAGCACTCTCCTTTCTGAGAGCATGGTACACCTTAACATTTAAATCTACATCCCTCTTACAATACTCCATCATCTCTTTAGAGTATCGTTCAAACTGATCAAACTCTATCTTAGCTAGGCCAAGACGCTGACCCCACATGCCTAGACTATGACCGCCTTCCCTTACAGGATTGAACAATCTCGAAAGAACAAGAGTATCTATAATTCTCTGAGAACCTAGTTTAAATGACGTAAGCTGCTCCAAGACAGGAATGTCAAAGCCAATTATATTATGACCTGATAACATCTCTGCCTTGGATAGCAGCTTAACACCATCTTCTATTTCATTTGGTGAATACTCCCATACTTGATTTGTATCAACATCTTGAATTACTAGACACCATATTACAGAAGCGTCTAGACCATCTGTTTCAATATCAAATAAAAGTTTCATTCAAAAGCCATCTCATCCGAATTTTCAAATTCAACATCAGAATACTCAACCTCAGAAAGCCTACCAGTTTCCTTATCATAAAGCAAGTGTGTAGCGACACCGACATCACCAGTATATCGTGACTTCAGAATCCTTACACGAGTGGTAGAAGCTTCTATAGGATCATCAGACTGCTGGTTCCTCTCTAAAGTAATAATAGAATCAGAAACCTGACCAATGCTGTGTGATCCACGCAAGTGACTTATGTCGGTCTCAGCGCCTTTCTCATGGCCCTTGTTGCCGTCAATACGCCTGAGGTGGGACACCAGTATTAGCCCTGCTCCAGTCTCCTCTGCGAGGCTTCTGAGGCGTGTCATAATGGAATCAATAGAACGTCGTTCATCACCTTCCAGAGTAGCAGACACCATCATGTGCAGGTGGTCAATAACAATCCATTTACATTCACAACCTATGATCATGTAACGTAACTTGCTAAAGATTCCATCAATGTCATTGCTGCCAAAGTGGGCATGAATCCACACCCGATCTCTATTGTCGTTATCAACAAAGACATCATCAAATAGAATAGAAAGTTCTTCCTGAGAATAACCTTCTCTGATCCTATCAATGTGGAGTCTGTCATTAGCTTCAATAGACAGGATACCATCAACAGTCCTAGTCCAGTCCTCCTCTAGAGCAATGATACCAATGTTATCTTTAGAGTTCTTGATCAACCAGTGTTCAAGCTCACGAGTAACAGAAGTCTTACCAAGACCTGTACCACCGGCAAGAGTCACTAACTCACCCTGCCTCAGACCTTCAAGCTTCTTGTTTAGACCTTCCCAAGGATAAGGAATCGATTCCTTCTTAAGTCGGTTATGGAACTTATCCTTATTCTCAGATATGTTCATAACACCAGAAGGTGTATAAGTTTTAGCATTCCACCAAGATGAAACAAAAAGACCATGACCATTCTTTTTCAAGATGTCATTAGCATCTTTGAAACCTTCAGGCATGATCATTATCTTTGCCTTGTTAGGCTTCAACAGACGAGCCACTTTCTTCGCTGCCTCTTGTCCCGGCTTGTCAGCATCAAAAGCAATGACGATGTGATCAAAGCGTTCTAGAAATTCTATATTAGCTTTAACATCTTTCTCTGCTGATTGTGCGCCACCCTTGATAGAGATCACCGGCCATTTAGAACCAAGCAACTCATACGCCGCCATAGCATCACACTCACCTTCAGTGATGGTGAGATACTTACCGCCAGTATCATTGCACAACTGCTGACCAAACAGACCACACTCCTGAATAGGACCGCTGCTTAGAAATCCCTTAGAGTCTACAACTCTAGTTTTATAAGCCACTTCTTCAGAACCATTGTAATAGGGGTAGAAGTGTTTCAGGACACGTCCCTCACTATTAATAACAGACTTAACTCCGTATTTCTTGGCAGTATCTAGATTAATACTGCGATCAGTTAAAGGATTAAATCCTCCGTCAGTAGGACTGGAATTATCTTTTATCAAAGTAGGCTTTGACGGTTCCACCGTATCTACTTCCTCCTTATAGTTTCTGTAATACTTAGCACAGGAATGACACCAAGCTGTACCGTCAGTATTAATTGTTAAACATTTTTTATGTCCACAAGCTGGACAATCTTCATGTGTTTTTTCATATGCCATAAAGGTTTGGGGAGCCTTACGACTCCCCTTCATCTCCTTTAACTGAATGCTCAATGTTCAGAGCGATGTTAGAACGTGCTGCATTTAGAACTGCTAGACGTTTAGTCAACGCATTGATCTCAGGAACAATCTCAGTTAGCAAGGAATAACCAAACTTTCCTTCATCGCTAAGTTCTTCCACGGGATACTCTACGTTGTTAATTGTCACAACAGGTCTAGATTCTTCTTCCATATGTTACCTCCTTTTAAAAGGCTAATGATCCTCCAGAGTCTCCGGACTCAGCATTGTCTCCTAGATATTCAATCAGGTCAATGATTTGAACATTCTCAAGAATGGGACGACGGTACTTACCATCACCATACTCAGAGTGACGCCACTGCACAGCAACCCTAGAACCATTACCAAGTGATACGTCAACATCATTCTTATCTTGATCGACAAGACGAGGCTTACGGTTTGGCTTACCCTTGGCACCCAGTTCCCACTGCTGGAATGTAATCACTGGGTCTTCTGTGAATGACGCACGTCCTGCTGGCTTCATACCACAATTGTATCCAGCATCTTGAAACTTCTGAAACACGTCATCAGACACCGCAAGATTAACAATGTACAGATTCTTTTCTCCGTTGAAGTCAGGCTTAGGAATAGTAACACTACTATAGTAAGCTACACCTTCAACTACTTGCGGAATACCATTAATGTTTTGCATTTAAACACATCTCCTTAGTTAGAACTAATAATTATTACACATCATCTACGGGGAAACAACCCCTCTGAGAGATTTTCTAAAAACTTTATAAAAAGTTTTAGAAGTTCTTCTTCATTTAAAATTAAATTATATCTTACTACCTCCTGTTTTACAAATGTAATAAATTTATTTTTAACTCTATCTTTTGGAAGCTTAGAACCAATTCTCATAGCGAAGAGGTAGCACCAGAACTCATCTACATCATCTTCAATCATCCTGTGAACCTCCGTAAGCAATTGATTTTATTGATTATAGCATATTTTTTAGAAGATGTCAAGCCCCCAGATGATCAGGCCAAGGCCGACAAGAATTACTATAACAGTTTCAGTATCATTTTCAAGAGCTTCTAAAAATTTAACTGGTTTCTTATTCATCTTCTTTATATTGTGTTAAAAGAATACCTAGTAGAACTAAACATATACCCGGAAAAGCAACAGTAAAACCTATTATTATTATTGTCCATATTGAAATTTCTAAAAGTTTCTTCATTCTTTTTTCCTACGAATATCTTTTATAGCAGCTTTTATAGCATCTTCTGCTAAAACTGAACAATGAATTTTTACAGGTGGAAGAGCTAGTTCTTCTGCGATGTCAGTGTTTTTTATAGAGTTAGCATCTTCTAAAGTTTTACCTTTTACCCACTCAGTAAGCAGTGAGCTAGAAGCAATGGCGGAACCGCAGCCATAGGTTTTAAATTTAGCATCTTCTATTAAACCATCATCACTAACTTTAATTTGTAGTCGCATAACGTCGCCACACGCAGGAGCGCCCACCATTCCAGTACCTACACTATCATCTTCTGCGTCAAGTTTACCTACATTTCTTGGATTTTGATAGTGGTCTAAAACTTTATCGCTATATGCCATAGTAGTTCCTTTATGTTTGGTCTCCCCGGTAGGACTTGAACCTACAACCCTTAGCTTAGAAGGCTAATGCTCTATCCAATTGAGCTACGGGGAGTAAAAAATATGATTGTCTATCTGTGTTACTTTATGTTTTGTTACAGCCCAGTAAGGTTCTACACTAGTATTATGATACCACATACTACCTTCAGTAATATCAGGTAATGTGTTTAATAATACTCTCATAGAAACATTAACTGCTATGTCCCAAGATTTTCTATCAGTTATACTTTCAACTTTACCATCACAATACCAACTAAACTGACAGGCATGTTTAATTGGTAGGATGTTTCCTTTAGCAGAAATGTATGATGGACCTTCGTGTATAACATCACAAGGTGTATCAGGAAAATCAGGAGATTTTACGCGATTCATAACAACTTGTGCAACTGCTATCTGACCTATAAAAGATTCAGATGCAGCTTCAAAGTAAACATTTTGGGCCATACAGTTTAAACTTCTATCAGCAAAAACCTCAAAAGAAATACTCAAGAGGATCAGCAAGGTCAGCATTATTTTCAAGCGCATATATTAGAACCTTTGAATTTTCAATGAATTTATCAAAATCTTCTTCTTGTTTTAAAAGTTTCCAGAACTCATATATTTCTTTAACGGTCATTTCTTTTCTTTCCTCAAGATTATTAAAAGCTCTAAGCTTTCTTTAATTTCTGCCTCTATATTATTGTCATCCTTTAATACTTCAATGATTGATCTTATTTTCTGTGGAGTGCTAAAAGATTTACTAGAATTTAACTCTATGCATATGTCTTGAAAAATTCTATTGAGCCTTTGCACTTCTTCGTAATTGTCTTGAGCAGTTCTTAAAGGAGAGTCCCATATTACTATAGGCTGTCTAAATACTTCCCTTTCTTTACGTATTTCTTTTTCCCATTGTTCCTCTAACATCCAGAAGGATCTTCTCAAACCTCTTAAAATAGTTTGCTCTAGTCTGTTTCTAAAAGATTTAATCATTACTAATTTGCTCTAAAAATATTTCGGAATCGTTTAATTTTTTATTAATCAAAGAATGAAGTTCTGAATAACAATCAAAGCGTTCTACTATCGTTTCAATCTTGTCTAGTTCTAAACTTTCAGATTGTTTTCTATCTATTTGTTTTAAAATATACTCAAGAATTTCTATCTCAGCTAACAATCTTATACGAGTATCTCTGGTTTCTTGAATTTCTGAGTATGCATCAATGCTCATAATCATTCTCAAGGTGGTGCCCCGAGCCGGACTTGAACCGGCAAGGCCATAAAGGCCGGGAGATTTTAAGTCTCCTGTGTATACCTATTCCACCATCGGGGCGGGTTAAAGTTATTTATTATAGACGTGCCACAGTGCTGCTATACCTAACAGCAATACGCCCTGACCAAACATCAATATACCCACACCTATTAAAGTCTCCATTATTTAATAATTAAAATATAGGTTCCGTCTTCATGCCCATTTTCCTGTAACCAGTCTTGATCTGCTTTCACCAAAGAGTAACGACCTTTCATATACAGGTTTGCTGATCTGGATAGAGAAGCGCGATCCTTAGGTGCAACAGCAATCCAAGCATTTGCGTGTGGTGCCATCTCCTCTAGCAGGGTTTTCCATTTTCCTTTTTTACCTTTCTTAGATACAGGTGCTGGAATGTTTGTATTAAATTCAATAG